>JAEIGA010006498.1_pt1 | contig 17805 bp, 15 predicted proteins | sample 9270691 | NCBI WGS metagenome assembly JAEIGA01 (sample SAMN17057246, study PRJNA624740) | gut metagenome | biome: biome; isolation source: fecal sample | host: Bos grunniens | place: China: Xizang | collected 2019 | reverse complement strand
TCTTCTTAAGCACAATATCTACGCCAAGTCGCTTAGCCATGACTTCACGATGCTTCAAGAGACCGTCGGCAACTCCCGCGCCGACAGTCCCATAACCTATTATTCCTACTCCAATTTGCTTCATCTTGATACTCTTTCTATTAAAGATATTTTACTCTTATTCAGCACGCTAAGTCAACATTATGACGTCTTTCTCTCGCGCGCCTTAAGGAATAGCCGTAACGGCGCACCTTCCAAACCAAAGCGCGCACGGATATTCTTTTCAATATAACTCAAATATGCTGGCGTAACCAATTTCGGATCGTTGACAAACAAACGTATCGTCTGCGGATTTGTTTGAACCTGAAGAGCATAGTAAATTTTAAGGCGCTTGCCCTTCATCATAGGTGAAAGCGTCTTTTTTGTGGCCTTAACTATGGCATTGTTCAACATGCCGGTAGGGATATTCTCGCATGCCGAAGCCGCAGCTCGGTCTATGGCCTCAACAGTCCTGCGGATATTGTATCCAGACTTATTTGAACAATATACAACCGGCGCAAAATTAAGAAACGGCATCATAGAGCGTAGCGCCTCGGTTGCTTTAGTCTCTGTAATACCCTGCTCTTGAGCAAGATCCCACTTGTTCATCAACACTACACAACTGCGATTGGCATCAAGGATTTTGCCCGCAATACGCTTGTCTTGCAATGTTGGACCAAGCACAGGATCCATCACCAAGAGCACCACATCAGCCTCTTCAATGGCCTGCTCAGAACGAAATAACGAAAAATTATCGACCGATGTCTTCGACATTTTTGTATGCGGTTTCATCCCCGCCGTGTCTACAAGCATATACCGGCGCGCATCAGGCCCCGACCCAATCGTAAAGGGCACCTCTACAGCATCACGCGTCGTCCCAGGAATTTCGGAAACGATAACGCGCGGCGCCTTGAGTAATCGGTTAATATACGAACTCTTGCCGGCGTTAGGCCTCCCCACAATCGCAACACGCAACGGCCGCTTAGAAGCCACTTCCTCTGCATCAACAGGCGGAAGTCCTCCAACTATGCGCTGAAGCAATGCATCAACACCGCGTGAATGTTCCGCAGAAACAGGAAAAACCTCAAGCCCGAAACGGTCATACTCATGCGCGCGCCAATCTTCGTCGGCCGTATCACATTTATTGGCGGCAATCATACAAGGCACACCCGACTCCCTTACCCTCTTGATTACCTCGGCATCAAGGGGCGTGATCCCCTCGCGGGCATCTACAACTATCACACATACCGATGAATCCTCGACGGCAAGAGCAGCCTGCGAACGGGTTTCTTCATCAAGAGGATCGCGTGTAACGCGCTTATCGAAAGCTATTCCGCCTGTGTCGACAAGCATAAAACGGCGACCATGTGACTCAACCTCGCGCGTCACCCTGTCACGCGTGACACCTGGCTGATCAAACACTATCGCAACGCGCTTTTTGGCAATGCGGTTGAAAAGAGCACTCTTACCAGTGTTAGGACGCCCCACAAGACTAACTACATTCATTTTTTTCTCCCTTTTCTTTTCTGCCGCGCTACCCGACTGTTCATTCTGATTGTACACTAAATGTTTAAAATCTCAATCCCTCACCGCGGGATTCAAATACACCGGAAGAGGCTCGTCAGCAAGAAGCGCAGGATTAGCACAGGCCACGCGAGCGAGAGACGACGCATCTGGGACAACGCCGCCACCGTAAGCCTCTCCGAATGTCTCCCTGAGAACCGGCTCAATCCTCGCCGCATCAGGAGTTAATACCGTAACACCCAATGGAATACGCTTGGCTAAAATGTCGCCGTCCACCTGGAATATAGGAACTACCAGCCGCACACCCTCAAACAATGCTATCCAATATTTACCGCGGCGAGCATCTCCGACAACCGCCAACGGTCCGTCAGCAGGAGCGAACGAACAAGGCGACGGCAAACCTCTAACGCGGCATCCAGAGCCGATGGCATAGCCTTGTGAAAACGAAAGCGCAGCCCTTATCCCCGCAAACGACCCAGGTCCTGTGCCGACAACTATCTCATCAATTTCTGCATCGGCAATAAAATCACGCACTTCTACCGCCCACATGCCATTACCGACGATATTTGAGGACAAATCGGCACTGGCAAGCACAACGCCGTCCTCGACTAAAGCCACCGATCCCTTATCGGTAGAGCGTTCTATAAAAAGCGATTTCATTTTTTTAGCGCCCTATAGTGCTTTTCATGTCCATACGGAAAATCTCCAGGCATATAATTGCCGACGCGTGGATTTACAAGAGTATAATTTTTAGTTATATGCGTATATATCCACGGACAGTCTTCACGCACAATCTCTTGACACCGCCGCCAATAGACATTGCGCTCCTCAATTGTATGCGCTGACATAGCCTTATCATAGTTAGCGTCGTATTCGGGATTGTTATAACATGAATGGTTCGGACCAGGACTTTTATTTCTTGAATAAAAAAGCTGAAGAAAATTCTCGGGATCTGGATAATCTGCGACCCACGCCAACATATAAAGTTGGACGTTTCCCTTGTTAACAGAATTAAGAAAAGCGTGCCAGGTTTGAAATTTGAGTTCCAATTTAATGCCTACTTTTGCAAAGAAACTCGCTATCAATTCGCCAGCCTCACGACTATCTTGCGTAGGGCGGCCTATTGAAAGCGATATAACAAGCCTACGCCCTGTGGCCGGATCAATCCCATCGGGATACCCCGCTTCAGCAAGCAAACGCTTGGCCTTTGCAAGATTAAATGAATACTCAAAAGGCGTTGACAGATGCCCTTCAACGGTTGACGGCACTGGGCCTGTCGCAGAGTCAACACTATTATTGTAAAAAAGTTTCCATGTTGGAAAATCAAATGCGCATGACAATGCCTGCCTAAGTTTCTTATTTTTCCCGAGCACAGGATCATTCATGTTCATTCCAATGTAACGAATTTCATTGGCAGGCTTACCTCCGTGAAGCTTAAAGCCTTTAGCCTTGAGCTCCTCATCAAGCTCACCCTTCTCGTTCATTACAGCGCCCCAATTATCGCGGGCGATTTCACCAAGAAAATCGACTTCACCTTTTAGGAACATCAGCCACTGTGTTGTAACATCACTCACAGAAATGTAACGAACCTCGTCAAAATACTCGCCTTCGGCTGATGGCATTAACGCCCAGCCTCTCCAATTCGGATCGCGTTCAAAAACAATTTCGTGATTGCGCCACCATGACTTAAGACGATAGGGGCCGGTAGTTTCTCCATTTGGCCCGCTTATTCCAAAATACGACATCGCCGTAAGCCAAGGGAAAACATGTTGACGGGTATACAACCGCACACAAAATGTTTTATCGTCAATCACCTTAATCTCGCTAACATTTTTTACCGTCCACCCTCCTGGCGAAGCATTCGACCTATCACGCAATCGTTCAAGACAGCGCTTCACATCGTGAGCGGTAACACTGACGCCATTGACCATCTTGAATGTATACACAAGACCATCTGCGGAAACTTCCGGCAATTGGCAAAGCCCAGGTATCAATTTATACGGACGGGCATTGTAATCAATATCAAGCAATGTCTCGTAAAGCAGATGTACGGCATGACTATCATACGTTGACTGCGATTTTATCGGGTCAATCGTTTCAACATTCTGCAATGAGCGCGTAAAAACCGCTGCAAGAAGCGCTGCCGTGACTAATGTCATTTGTGAATCTCCAATACAAGGTTAATACGCTTGGGAGCCCCTGGCAGAGCAGCGAGTTTGCGCTTTATCGCCGGCAGCCTGGGCCTTACTGAAAAAAGAATAGGGGCGCTTCGAACATAAAGGAAAATCATGCCATTCTCTTTCCTGCCCGGTGTTATGGGCAAATCAGGGAATAAGGCTGGCCATTTCTCAACTAAGGAGTCGAAAAAAACATCGTGCTCAACACTTAAAGCCGCAACCGAAGCTGTCAGTGCGGAGGCGAACGAATCATGCCGTCCACGCAGATGTGGATCGGTTGGCTTCCAATTTATTCCGTTTTCAAACGCCACTTACTTGCCGCTCGCTTTCATTTGAAGCCACGATTCGATAAAAGGCTGAATATTGCCGTCCATAACAGCATTCACATCAGATGTTTCTGTCTCTGTGCGCAAATCCTTAACCATAGTGTAAGGACAAAATACATACGAACGGATTTGGCTACCCCAGCCATTTTCGGATTTTGCGCCATAAAAGCGATCCATCTCAGCCTTCTTTTGATCCTCATAATATTCATAAAGCTGAGCTCGCAACATATTCATTGCCTTTTCCTTGTTCATATGCTGTGAACGCTCCTTCTGGCAAGCAACCACAATACCTGTCGGGAGATGCGTCAAACGAACTGCCGAATCGGTCTTATTTACGTGCTGACCGCCCGCGCCGCCAGCACGATATGTATCTATGCGCAAATCTTCGTCTTTTATCTCCACTTCAATATCATCATTGATTTCTGCTACCGTCTCCATAGAGGCAAATGAAGTCTGGCGGCGCTTATTCGCATCGAATGGCGAGATTCGCACAAGGCGATGAATCCCGCGTTCTGCCTTAAGCATTCCAAAAGCATATGAGCCCTCTACGCGGAAATACACATCCTTATAACCAGCCTCTTCGCCAACCTGAGTATCGTATTCCTCAACTTTCCACCCTTGACTTTCGGCATAACGTTGATACATACGATAAAGCATGGCCACCCAATCGCATGCCTCCGTTCCACCTTGGCCTGCGTGAAGTTTTACAAAGACGTTGCATTGATCAAATTTGCCGCCAAGCAATGACTGCATACGTAATTTTGAAAAATACCCGTCGGCCTTTGCGCATTCGGCAAGAGTATCGGCAAGAGCATTTTCTCGCGCTTCTCCTTCCTCCATCTCGGCCAGCTCAAACATAACCTGTGCGTCTTCAACCGTCTTAAGAAGCGCATCGTATGGAATTGTATAGGCCCTTTCGGCGTTCGTTTCAGCAATAACCTCGCGGGCCTTATTCTGATTATTCCAAAAATCCCCCTGCGCTTGAAGTTCTTCTAACCTTGCAAGATTCGACCTGCGCTCGCTGATTTTTATGTAATCAGCCATTTCTTCAGACTTTGTTCTTAATTCTTCTATGCGCTGACGAACCTCTTCGGCTTCTATCAATTTAATCTTGCTTTCCTCTGCCATAAAACTCCTTTTGAAAAACAAAGGAATCGCCCCCTGTAGAGAGCGATTCCTTTTTGGCGGACTTTATAGTCACTTGGACACTTCGGACTGCTCTTCCTCCTCATCAAACGTAGGACGCTTGTTGCGATACCAGCAAATCATTGCCGGTGTAGCAATAAAGATCGTTGAATACGTTCCTGCAATAATACCGAAGAGCATCGTAAGAGCGAAGTCGTAAATAGAACCGTCCACGAAAATAAAGAGCACTGCAACGGTAAAGAACGTTGTAAGAGAGGTGATAATTGTACGGCTCAAGCAAGAGTTCATTGCCTGGTTGCAAACATCCCTGATAGGCGTACGTGCGTCGCGCTTAAGAATTTCACGAATACGATCGAAGACTACCACTGTATCATTGATAGAGTAACCGATAATCGTAAGCAATGCCGTGATAACAATAAGCGACACCTGGCGACCGCAAAGCGAGAACAGACCAAAGGAAATAAGGGCGTCGTGCGCGAGCGCGATAATACCGCCAAGACCAAAACCAAAGCGGAAGCGGAATGCGATATAAACAAGAATACCGATAAGCGAGAAGATAACCGCCTTAGAACCGGAAGAGCGAAGATCGGCGCCTACCGTGGGGCCAACGACATCGCAACTCTTAAGTGTGAGGTTGGAGTCCTTGAGGCCGTCGCACTTCTTGAGAAGCTTAGTAATTTCAGCCTCGGCGTTATTGGCGCTAATACCAGTCTTTACAGAAAGAATCTTTCCGCCATCCTTGTCGTCGCCAGTTTGAATAAGAGCAGCATTGTCAAAGGAGTCGATAGCCTTGCGGATTTCGCCCACATTAACGTCGCCCTTAATAGAGTAAACAATTGATGTGCCGCCAGTCAAATCAACAGCAAGTACGCTCGTAGGATTGGTGCACACCCTGTAAACGAACAAGCCGATTGTCACAACAATAATCGAAATAGAAGCAATCGCGGCCTTCTTGCCATAAGCCATAAAATCAAAGTTCGGGTTCTTGAAGAACTGGAGCATCTTAAGCGGCCTGACGCGATTGGGGTTGACGGTGTGGTCAAAAGCAAGACGTGTAACCACAATAGCCGTGAACATAGAAATAACAACGCCGCCCGTAAGCATAATTGCAAAACCACGCACCGGACCCGTGCCGACAGTATAAAGAATAGCTCCGGTCAGGATGGTCGTAATGTTAGAGTCAACAATTGCCGAGAACGCTCTTGCATAGCCAGAAGCAATAGCCTTGCCAGCCGTTGCACCACGCTCAAACTCCTCGCGAATACGCTCATAAATAAGTACATTTGCGTCAACAGCCATACCAAGTGTAAGCACCAAGCCTGCAATACCAGGCATTGTCAACACTGGGAGCTGTACAGCATTTTGCGCCATTTCTGCATTGTCGACGAAAAGGCCGAGGATATTGGCAACAAGGAAAAGCGCTGCAGGAAGGAGGATAACATCGAGGAGCAACGCAACATTAGCGATAATACCAGCCTGCCAGTAATAAAACATCATAAATAATGCAACGAGCATAAAGCCGATAACTGCCGCATAAATACCAGAATCGATAGCGTCAGCACCTACAGTCGGAGCAACAGTTGTCTGAGCGGCAATCTTAAGAGGAGCGGGCAACGCACCGGCATTCAAGTCGTCGGCAAGCTGCTTAGACTCTTCAAGAGTAAAATCACCAGTGATCTGACCCTCGCCAAGCTCAATAGCAGACTCAATTACGGGAGCTGAAACGAGCTCATCATCAAGAATTATGGCGAGCTGACGACCAATGTTATTACGGGTCAAATCGGCAAATTTAACGCCGGCGTCATCCTTAAGCCTAAAGGAGATGTGATAGCCGCCTCTAAGCCCTTCGTTCGGTTCAGATGCTGCAGACTTGACGCCATCACCAGTGAAGCGAACCTGACTCTCTACAAAGCGCCCCCTATACTTGGTAAGCTCACGGCCCCTATGGAGAATCTTACCCTCACGCTGGAGAACAAACTTAATGCCGCGCTCTGTAACACCAAAAGAAGCAACACGAGCAAGGAAGTTGCTTGAAGCCGAAACCTTCTCATACTCCTCGCAACGAACATAACCACCTGCTACAGACTCGTAACCGAACGGAGCCTTACCGGCAGGAATAGCGGCAATAAGAGCTCTCTCGTTCTCGGGAACAAGGCGGAACTCAAGATATGCCATATCACGAAGACGGGCACTTGCCTTCTCTGTAGTATCCTGACCAACGCCAGGCAACTCCACGACAAATTGATTCTTACCCTTTACAGACTGAATGCTTGGCTCATTAGTGCCCATTGCATCCACGCGACGACGAATAATCTCTACGATACGATCTTCGCTACCTTCAAGTGTAGTCCTAATCTCGGTATCAAGCCTCTCCGGATAATTAGCAAGCTCAGGATTGCGCTCAAGGAGCTTGTCGCGAAGACGGTCTTTATCAACCTCAAGGGTAAACCTTGTACCGCCTGCCAAATCAAGACCGAGACGGATATTTTCTTTCAACGGCGTCACGAGATAAACAGAAGCAACTGTAATAATTGCAAGAACCAGCCACTTCCAAATATTTTTCTTAAACATCGATTCCTTTGACATTTTTTTACCCTCTATCTTTTTTAAAGAATTATCGGTAATTATACCACATTTTTTTCAAAATTGTCCAGTATACCACCCCTCCCGAAATTATAACGGGATTTTATTTGGTATAATAATAATATGAAAAATATTCAGGATATCGTTGATTTGGCAAGCGCATACTACGGCAGTTGTGTACTCTTCGCCGCAGTTGATTTTGACTTATTTTCAAAAATTGAACTTGGATCAATCGATCTAACCTCCCGCTCCGTCCGTTTACTTGCCGATGCCTGTGTCGCCGAGGGTCTTCTTGAAAAACGCGGAGAAAAATACTTTAATACTCCCGCTTCGAGAGATGCCCTCATTCCTGGCGGCGCAGCCGACTTAACAAAGGCCATTGGCTATAATAGAGATGTTTTTCCTGCATGGGGGCGACTGATTGACTTTGTAACAACCAATAAACCCGTAGAAAAGCCCGAAATTCATCTTGGCGAAGACGACAATCGCACTAAAGCCTTCGCGGCAGCCATGTTTGGACGGGCAATGGGCATTGGGCGCAACGTTGTGCCTATGCTGCCCAAACTTGAAGGCAAACTCCTTGATCTTGCCGGCGGTCCTGCGGCATACGCAATTTTAATATGTCAGTCAAACCCAAACTTAAAATGTGTCAGTGTTGACCTACCGGCTATTAGCGCAGAAGCTGCAAAATATGTCGCTTTGAATAATATGTCCGACCGCATAGAATGCCGACCGGGCGACTATCACAGCGACGAATACGAAAACCAAGAATATGATGCAGTAACAATTTTTGGAGCGCTCCATCAAGAATCGTCTGAACAAATAATTGACATCTTAAAACGAGCGTATCGTTCACTCAAAAAAGGCGGTCGCATTATTGTCTTGGACATCATGACCGATCAGACTCACACTCAGCCTAAATTTTCTGCATTGTTTGCGGTGAATATGGCTCTTACAACAAACAATGGCTGGGTTTTCTCTGACAGCGAACTAAAATCTTGGATGTTACAAGCCGGTTTCACGCCAGAGCCCACAAGACACATACCGCCCCCAATGCCGCATTGGATTATTGAGGCAGTAAAAAATTAGAAAGGAACATCGCCATGAGTTTTTTTAAAGCTTACGATATGCGCGGAACTTATGGTACAGATTTCAATCTCGCGACTATCCGCGAAGTCGGCCGCGCTCTCGTTGAAACTATCGGCGCAGGACGTTGGCTGATAGGCAGAGACTGCCGCGTCACAAGTTCAAATATACGCGACGCGCTAATAGATGGTCTTACATCCGCCGGAGCGAATGTTGTAGATATGGGGCTATGCACAACACCCATGGTTTACTTCTTTACCGCGAGCGACAATTACGACGCTTCAGTAATGATAACGGCCTCGCACAACCCTCCTACGGACAATGGCCTGAAAGTCTCCATGAAAATGGCTCTCCCCGTCGGATATGCAAATGGACTCGATAAAGTCGAAGAGATTGTTGCCAGACGCTCCGCGTTAATAAATAATTCCTCATATCTCCCGGCTAAAAGAAATGATTCCGATAATAAAAATTATATTACGCGTTATGTTCGGTGGATGCAAGAGCACGCTACCGCTATTAATCAATCATTGACTTTTGCTGTAGACTGTTCAAACGGCATGGCAAGTTTGATAGTCAAAGAACTCTTCAGTAATGCTGTAATAATAAATTCTGATATTGACGGAACATTCCCGTCCCACTCGCCTAATCCGCTTAATCCCGAAGCGCGCAACCAGATTGCAGAAGTTGTACGGTCCCATCAATTGGATTTTGGCGTGATTTTTGATGGAGATGCCGATCGGGCAATGTTTGTAGACGAACACGGAGATTTTGTCCAACCCGATTATCTCACGGCCCTTATCGCAAAGGAGACCATCGAGCAACTTGGTCTCACGGCGGAAGAATCTACAGTAATCTACGATGTAAGAACAAGCCGAGCAACTATAGAAGCCGTCCATGAACTTAACGCAACGGGCCTTATGGTTCCTGTAGGCCACGCCTTGGCAAAGCCAATACTTAGAAAAAGCGGCGCCATCTGTGGAGGCGAATTAGCAGGTCACTATTATTTTAAAGAGTTCTTCTGTTGTGACAGTGCTGTCCTCGCAACATTACGAATGTCTTCTGTTATAGCGAAAGCAAAGCGAAATGGCTTATCTTTCAGTGAACTTATTAAACAAATAAAATCGCGTTATGCCAATTCAGGCGAAATGAATTTCAAGGTAACGGACAATGACAAAGCGATAGCAAACGTTCTTGCGGCGGCAAAAAACAAATTGCCTGCGGAAATCTCACGCTCTGAAATTGATGGTGTTAGAATTGAATACAAAGAAGGATGGATTAATATCCGCAAATCAAACACCGAACAGCTTTTAAGGCTCGTCATTGAGACTGATAATGAAGAGCGTCTTCGGCAATGGATTCAAACTCTCTCTGCAGCTATTGAAGAATCAGATAAATAACAATGTAACAAGGCCCATTACAAGACAGTACGGGCCAAAAATCCAAAACCATTTACTCTTAAGTGCCTTAACAAGCAGCGCAAGCGATACATAGCCAGTAATAGCAGCTATCGCCATACCGAAAATCAACTGCGGCCATGTAGGTTGCCCGATGGATGAGACGCCATTCCCTAAAGCTGCGGCAATTTCTAAAACAAGCGCACCGCAAATCAATGGCGCAGACATTAGAAACGAAAATTCAGCGGCTTTCTCTGGACTAACACCGCCGCCTTTCGCGCTCGCCAATGTCATGCCGCTGCGAGAAACTCCAGGCAACAATGCCATCGCCTGCCCAACGCCCATCATCAATGCGCGAAGCAAACTGACATCTTTCGCACCCGTGGGCAGGTATCGCGTCCCTATAAGCATAGCACCAGTAAACATCAACAGCGCCCCAACCATTTTTGCATTTTCAAACAGCAGTTTAATCTCTTCGGCAAAAAGAAAATATATTATCACTGCAGGCAACGAACTAATAAAAAGTTTCAGTACAAAAAACCAGGATTGGCGCCTTATTGACGCTGTACAATTTTTAGAAAAGCACCCCGTCAACATTGAAAGTATTGACCTCCTGTAATAAATCACAATCGATAGGAGCGTTCCAACATGAAGGCAGACATCAAGCCTTACCCCGTCTATGCGCACTCCGAGAAGATGCTGAAAAATCACAAGGTGCCCCGAACTTGAAATGGGCAAAAACTCGGCCACTCCTTGAAGAATCGATAAAAGAAATATATCAAGTAACTGCATTTTTTGATTATACCATAACAACTGCATTACGAGGAACGCTATCCAATGAGAATGTTCCTATCAAATCCTTTAGAGTCACCTTTTCATTAGGCTCACATAACTTGCACGAAGCGGCCAGACGACCAATCAATTCTTCACTCTTAACTCCCTGCGCGCGATAAAATGCTATGCGGGAATCGCCGTGCCGTTTTGCCAAACGCTTTCCGTCGGGGCCAACTACAAGCGGAACATGACAGTAATTAACCTGCGCAGATTTAACAACATTCGAGGAATGCATTGAATCTGCCCATGGGCGAATTTTCTCAGCAATCATTATCTGTGGCGCAGTCGCAGGAAGAAGATCATCACCTCTAACCACTTCAGTAACCCCCATAAGCACATCATCTACTGCCGCAGCAAGAGTATAACCAGCACCTCCCACATCGCGCGCTACAGGAAAATCACCAAGCTCTTTAGACACATTGCTTTTTTGTTCTCCTGCAAAAACATCTTTAAATGACACTATCGTATCCCTCTCAACACAATAGCGCCAGCAAGGAGTCCTGCCTATAAAAGCTTCCGCCTCCGACCACGAACCAAAGCGCCCGCGGCAAGTGCCAGGATAAAACAATTGTTCTCCAGAATGCGGTGCAGATTGTGCACTTTCAACATCACGGCGCGAACATACACACGGATATACAGGCAGAAGCGAAAGCGCTTGACGGTACAAATCCTTGCGCTCGCTTTGAACATAAACTTCATCCCAATCAAAACCCAGCCATTTTAAATCTTCAATCGCTTGCTGAGCTGCGCCAGGTTTATCTCGAGGATGATCGAGATCCTCAATTCGCAGAATCAATTTACCGCCCATGGAGCGAGCGCGCAAATAGGCTATCATAAAAGTCCTTGCGTTCCCCAAATGAAGAGCACCGGTGGGACTTGGGGCCAATCGACCTACATAGCCAGCCAAAACTTTTTCCATTCTTTTACAAAACGTTTAACGACATCTTCTGATTTAAAAGCAGCGGCCGTGGCTTTGCGCATATCTTTTGTCTTTAGCAAACTGTCAACATAATCTTTCTTAACATTCTTAAAAGGCTCGCGAAGCACCTTGCACGCACCTTTCTCAAGAAAATAAGCCATTGACCATGCGACTCGATACTTTAAGCGACGCACTTCATCTGTTCCTGAATAAAACTGCTCATAATCCATTGCCATTATCGCAGGAAGAACTTGTGCAAGAGATTCAATATCAACTTCCATCTTCCAGTCAGAAGAACTCTCGTCCTCAAAATACTGGGCATAACCTTCATTAAACCACGGAGAGGAAGGAATCATTGAAAGAGCATACGATAAATACTGATGGAATGCTTCGTGACGTATTGTCGTCAATAGCCCTTCCTTATCCCCTTCGGGAAGATAGGCAACGAGCTCTCTTCTCTGCGCGCTCCAATACGCTGCACTCCATTGCATATTCTCAATATCGTTAATATTAAGAGCCGACAGATACTCATCTCTATTTTTATATAGCCTGACGATAGCAAGTACATTAGTCCCTTCAAGCGGAGTCGGCACGATACTGGCATACCTCGAGCGCATCACCGAAAGTTCCTCGACCACCTCGTCTATTGTTGAAGAATCTCCTGCTATATCATCGATTACAGTAAACTCGCTTTGCGCCGTGCATCGCCATGATGAATAATTAGTAATACTATGAATGGCATCTCGGCGAAGCAGTTCGCGCTCAGAAAGTACATCTGCACGTTTCTTTTGAGGTTTCTGAGCAAATTCACATTGCTCCGATGGCAAATGCTTTTTGACTATTTTCCCCCATGAAGAAAGAAATTCTCTCTCTATTTTTTCAACAGCCACGGAAAAATCGTCGCCTGGAATCAAATCCCAAACAGCCAGATACCAATACGGATTTTCTTCAGGACAAAACGCGGCGACCACAGATGTTGTATTTGTACCATGATAATAAAAAACATCACGCATAGCTGGCACCGGGATATGCGGACGCGTCGGCTCCTCGGGCAAATCAAACGGCGAGAGCATTTTTATCGCGTCATTCCGCGTTGTCTTGTTTTTTCTATCCGGAACAACTACGCCCGAATAATACTTTTCACGGGTAATAGTGGACGCTCCAGATTTTGGAACTAATTCGGAAATACGCGAAAGCGTGAACACGCGCCCGTCATTGTCAACCCAACGACCGAGCACGGTATGAGATGTCCATAAATCCAACGCATCATACCTATCCTCTAAACGCATTTTACCGGAGGGCTCGGTCACAAGATATGCCTCCGCTCGCGGCATATCAAGCGGCATCGCCTTCATAAAGAATATGGATGCCAATAAAATCATATTAGAGCCCGCCCGTTATCAATGACCCAAAGGTTGTAATTGGCGTGGTATCGCGATAGTTATCAATGATCTGGCGTACATCCTTGGTAAGTGCCGTAATTTCGCTGTGCAATGCGTCATCGTTCACCAACTTACCCAAAGTTCCTTCGCCCTTATCCAATTTAAGGGCCACAGAATTTAAATTGTTCAATAAATTTGTCGCAGAAGTCATTAATGCTGTTGCATCAAGCGACTCGCCTGCCGTCTTGAACGCTTCAATTGCCTGGCTGAACTGCGAATAAATAGGGTCATCCTTTGCAAGAAGTTTGCCGATAAAGCCCTCTGACGCTTCGAGCCTGCGCGTTATTTCAGCTGTGCTGGCAAGTGTTTTATTAAGATTGTCATGAACCGACTCGTCAACGAGCAACTTACCGAATGTACCGCGCCCCTGACGCAGGGATGTCGTGATCGCAGCGATATTTGTTATTGAAGTTTCGAGTCCGTCCCACATTGTTGTATCCGAAGCAAGAAGCCGCCCTGCTACGCCCTCGCCCCGTTCAAGACGTGCCGCCACGTCTCTTATAGACTTACTCGCCGCCGCAAAATTGGAAACTATAGCTTTAAGCTCATCGCCCTCGGTGACAGCGTTGATATTCTTAGCAATGCTCGAAAGATCACGCATCCAATCACTTGGCTTCTCTCCTTTAAGCTCAGTACTTGGCATGTCTATTTGATCGCCAACGCCTTCCTCCAATAAAAGATAATTGCCGCCAAGCATTGAGAGATTACAAACCGCCACTCTGTAACCGCTGCGAAGGACAACATCCTTATCAATTTCGATGCGTACCTTTAGGCCGCTCTCGCCAAGCATGATGCTTTGTACCGATCCGACTTTTGTACCGCGGTACATCACACTGTCACGCTCTTTAAGTCCGCCAACATCTTCAAACGAAACAGTTGCCTGCACTTTACTCCTGCCACCAAGCACATCAACGCCAGAAACAACAATCGTAAAATACACAAGCAAGGCAAGAATAGCCAACATAAAAAGGCCAACAACCACCTCGGAGAAAAAATCTTTACGATTTGCACTCATAAAACAATTCCTTTCGATGCTGCAATAAAAGCTTTTGCTTGATCCAAATCAGTTTTCAAAAACTCACTTGGCGTACCACAGAAAACAATCCTCGCATTACTCAGCAACATAATTCTATCTGCCATCCCCAAAGCTCCCGGCAAATCGTGCGTCACCACTATAGATGTAATGCCGCGCGTTTTAGCAAGCCTCTTTATGAGACTGTTAATATTTGCTGAGGTGACAGGATCTAACCCGCTCGTGGGTTCGTCATAAAGCACAATATCGGCTTGTCGCACAATTGCTCTCGCCAATCCAGCGCGCTTTTGCATTCCTCCTGAAATCTCAGCAGGATATTTATGGGCCGATGAATCTAACCCAACTTCTTTAAGAGCCGCAACAACTCTTTTGGAAATTTCATCATCGCTCAAATCCGTGCACTCTTCAAGCGGCAATGAAACATTCTCCGCTACTGTCTTCCATGCAAGCAGCGCACCGCTTTGGAACAAATACCCCATACGCGAGCGAACTTTATAAAGCGTTTGATCGTCGCATGTGACAACATTTGTGCCATCAACAAGAACATCTCCGGATGTTGGGCTAAGCAATCTGACAATATGCTTAAGAAGCACTGACTTACCAACACCAGAAGTACCAACGATACACAAGACCTCACCTTGATCCACACAAAACGAAATGTCATCAAGAACTTTTGCGCCACCGAATTTCTTAACTACATTTTTGAATTCTATTAATGCCATATGGTAGAGCTCCTTATCTATAACAAATACGTGTTACCATATAGCCAAGCATCAGGATTAAGAGAAAGCTCTTGATCACACTTCTTTGCGTAGCCTTACCTACGCCGGTGGCACCGAGCATCGTCCCAAAACCTTCCGAAATAGACACTGTCCCTATTACAAGCCCGAAAATAAACGACTTCAACAGTCCCACATGAAGATCCTTAAGATCAACAATCCCCATCGCATTTGAAATATAATACGGGAAATCCACTCCCAATTGAGTAAACCCAACTACACCGCCACCAATTACGCCTATGATGCAACAATAAAATCCAAGCAACGGAGCCATCAACGCCAATGCCAATATACGCGGCGCGGCAAGAAATCTTATTGGAGAAATAGACATTATTTCCAAAGCCGCTATTTCATCGTTAACTTTCATTGTGCCGATTTCTGCGGCAATAGCTGATCCGACGCACGCGGCCAAACACAGTGCACAGCTAAATGGCGCCATCTCCCTTAGAAGAGAAAGCATAACTGCAGAGCCTAAATATATCTCTTGATTAAACCTTCGTAGCTCCAACCCGACTTGTAATGCCAAAATCATACCGGTGAACAGTGAAACAACGGTTATTACAGGCAAGGTGCGAATGCCTGTCACATAGAGTTGCTTTGCCAATTCAGAACGCGACGACGCCTTTACAAGAACCGACGGAAACGATGCAAAAGATTCTGCAAATATTCGAAACGACCAGCCTATCGATGAAAACATCGATAACAAACGACGAACGACGCCCTGCACCCTGTTGCGCGGAGCGTCGTCCCATACCGGCTCTCGTGAAACTGTCATTTTGCTTTGGCAGGAGAAGCCTCAGGTTTTTTGGCCTCGCCCTTCTCCGGCGTCAACTTAACTTTGGAAGCATCAAATTCGGGATCGGCTGGCTTAGCCTCAACCGCAGCAGGCGCTGGAGCCGGGGCGGGGGCCTCGCGCTTTACCCAACGCTTAACAGCATCAATAGCAGCATTGATTTTTGAGGTCGCATTAAAATCGCCCTCAACTTCTTTCTTGAGCGCTTCAAGTTGAGCGACCGACTTCTCGCTACCCTCAAGACCAGAGACGCAACGCGCAGCACCAAGTTTTGCATCAAATGCAATATACGATGAAGCATTAGTGGCACAAGCATCAAAAAGTTTTTTTGCATCAGCCCAGCGACCAAGTGACTCATAGCACGAAGCAAGGCCAATCTCTGCCACACCAGCAAAAGCCTCAGGAGCGGCGCCGTCGTTAATCAAACCCTCGTAAACACGGACTGACTTTTCAAGGTCGCCAGCCTCGCCGCGATTAGCATAAGCCTTAGCAAGGAAAAGTTTAATAACGGAAGCAGCCTTACTGGACGCATAACTATCAGCAGCGCCCTCAAGCTCTTCCACGCCCATACCTTGGAACGCTGCTCTGTAAGCGATATCAGAAGCTTCGCTTTCAAATTTTACCTGTTTTGCATTCCATCCATAAATCCCAAGGGCAATAATTGCGCCAACCGCGGCAATGGCAACAGCCTTCTTGCCATCCTTCTGCCACCACTCAATTACAGGTTCCAACTCTTGCGGAATGTTCATTCTTTATTTCCTTTCTCTTCGTAAAGATCTGACCAGGCGTTAAGGGTGCGCTCACTCTTCCCCTCAGCCCTGAATATTATACGGTTATAATCGAGCGCGTCAAGAAAATCTCTATTGTATATAAAACGCATCCTGCCGCGTGTAGGATCCGCCGAGAACCGCCGCGTGCTTTCCATCAGCAATACCGACGAAAAATATACCGCTTTAGGAATTTTAAGTGTACGCGACATTATGGCCATCACCTTACGACCAGAGCCATCCTTTGACTCAGGATCAAAAAGCCCGGTCATAAGCACGGCCGCACGCAAAGCGTTTGAAACATCATACCCTTTGGATGACATCATGTTCTCATATTTATCAAGAACAGAAAGATATTTCCATACCTTACTTTTTGCGCCGCCTGACTCCTTTATATGGGCAGAGAGTTCAGGGAGAAGATCGCCAAGCATGCCGCATTCCCACATCTGACGAAATGCCTGCTCGCTATGTCCATATGTAAACAAACGAAACACTTCTTCACAGACACGCGGCACAGCAGCATTAAGAATGCAAGAGTGATATTTCTTCATTGCCGCCAATGTCTTTTTTTCAATTCTAAACCCTAAACGTGCGGAAAACTTAATAGCACGCATCATACGTACAGGGTCCTCACGAAAACGAATCTCGGGGTCACCAATTGAGCGGATGATTTTTTTCTTAATATCCTTCATCCCCCCAACCCAATCTATGACACTAAAATCCTTTATGTCGTAAAAAAGTCCATTAACAGTAAAATCACGCCTATAGGCATCGGTTTCTGGAGTCCCAAAAGTATTATCTTCAAGAGGTCCGACAGATGCATGCTCAATAATCTCGCCAACACTTTGAGAATTTTGACGAAAAGTTGCGGTCTCAATTATTTTACCGCCTCCAAAACGCACATGGGCTAAGCGAAACCTACGTCCAACCAAAAAACAATTTTTAAATGCTTTCTTAACTTCGTTCGGATTGGCTGATGTTCCG
>JAEIGA010006497.1_pt1 | contig 17807 bp, 14 predicted proteins | sample 9270691 | NCBI WGS metagenome assembly JAEIGA01 (sample SAMN17057246, study PRJNA624740) | gut metagenome | biome: biome; isolation source: fecal sample | host: Bos grunniens | place: China: Xizang | collected 2019 | reverse complement strand
GTAAGCGGAGATTATTATAACGAAATTAAAAAATATGAAGAAAAGGTATTGGTGAACAGAAAATGAAAGACATTTTAACAGCTCCATTTGTGGAGGATATGAAAAGAGCAACCGCTAATATGTATCGTCAGACTTGGGACGAAAGAAACGGCGGTAACATCAGCTTTATGCTTGAAGAAGAAATTGTAGCAGAATATCTTGACCTTAACAACGTTATCCGCACAATTCCTACAGGCTTTGACGCAACAGGCCTTATCGGCAAAATCTTTATTGTAACAGGTACAGGCAAATACTTCAAAAACGTTGAGGTTGACCCTGAAACAAACCTCGGTATTATCCGTATTGCGAAAGACGGCACAACTGCAGAGCTTCTCTGGGGTTGGAAGGATGGCGGCAAGTTCACATCCGAGCTTCCTGCTCACCTTATGAGCCATATGGCAAGACTCAAAGTTAACCCAAACAACAGAGTTATAATGCACTCACATCCTACATATACTCTTGCTATGAACCACATTCACGAGCTTGATGAAAAGAAGCTTACTCACACTCTTTGGGAAATGTGCACAGAGTGTATGGTTGTTTTCCCTGATGGTATCGGTGTTCTTCCTTGGATGGTATGCGGTACAAACGAAATCGGTATTGCAACTGCAAAGAAGATGGAAGAGTATCGTCTTGTAGTTTGGGGGCTCCACGGTATTTATGGCTGTGGCGACGATATGGACGAAGCTTTCGGTCTTATTGAAACAGTTGAAAAAGCTGCTATGCTCTACATGCTTGCAACTGCAAGTGGCAAGAGAATCAACACAATTACAGACCCTCAGCTCTGGGAAATTGTTGAAGCATTCAAGCTTCAGGATAAGGTAAGAAAGGACTTCCTTGACCTTTAATATCTTTTGGGAGATGTAATATTGGCACGAACTCGTTTAAGAGACAGAGAGCTGCCGTCATACACAAAAGGTGAAGAAATTTTTAATATGGTAACCCACATTGTTGGTGGTGCGCTCGGTATTACTGCAACTGTTCTGTGCGTTGTTTTCGCTGCTATCCACCACAATGTTTACGGTGTTGTAAGTGGCGCCATATTTGGTGCAATGATGATTGTGCTTTACACAATGTCAAGCATCTATCACGGACTAAGACCAAACATGGCAAAAAAAGTCTTTCAGATTTTTGACCACTGCTCCATATTCCTGCTTATTGCAGGCACATATACACCCTTTGCTTTATGCGTTTTAAGGCAACATAGTCAGGCTTTAGGCTGGTCCATCTTCGGTATAATATGGGGATTGGCCGTTTTAGGCATAATCCTTAAATCCATAGATATAAAAATGTTTGAGGTTATTTCCTTTATTCTTTATATCGGTATGGGTTGGTGCATTGTTTTTACCGCTAAAATAGTTTACGGCATAATCGGTAGCACAGGCTTCGGTTTATTGCTTGCAGGCGGTATAGCCTACACTGTAGGCGCTGTAATGTATTGCTTCACAAGTAAACTCAGATATATACATTCTATATTCCATATATTTGTAGTTATAGGAAGTCTGCTTCATTTTTTGTGTATCTTGCTTTTTATAATGTAAAAAAATTACCGCTCAGATTCAACTGATGAATCTGAGCGGTGTTTCTATTAATATAACAATTATTTAACTGCTTTTCTTTCTGCAATTTCAGCAACCATTTCTGCCTGTCTTTTTTCTGTAATCTTATAGAACATAACAGGAATTGCGCAAGCAAACATACTGAGAACACCTGAAAGAACGAGCATGTTCCAGAGTCTCTGTGCACCCTCTGCGGAAATGAAGCCTGTTTCAGCGTCGATACCTGCTGCAGAGAATGAGATAACGCCGATAAATGCACCAACTGCCATACCAATTTTGTTGATAAGAGTCTGCATAGCAAAGCAGATACCTTCACCACGCTCGCCTGTTTTCCACTCAAGGTAATCAACAGTATCACCAATCATAGCGTATGTGATAATGTTGTTAACACCCTGTGGGATACCAAGAAGAACAAGACCGATTGCGGCAATAACAAGCTTCCAAGGAGCATCGTAACCAACGAAGTACATAATAGCCATTACAACGCCACCGAAGAGGTGAACTGCAACGTATGCCCATTTCTTTGTGAATTTCTTTGACATCCAAGGAACGAGGACAGATGCAACAAGACCACCAGGAACAACGAGGAGTGTAATAAGGCTGTACATACCTTCGTTCTGAAGAACATACTTTGCAAAGTAAAGGCCACCTGTGTAGGAATAAACCATTCTTGCGCCACCGAGAATACCTGAAATAACAATAAGTAAAAGCTGATCGTTCTTGAAAAGGAGCTTAAGATTGTGGCCAAAGCTTGGTGGGTTATCATCTGCTGTAAAGCGCTCTTTAGTGTGCTTGAAGCCGTAGAAGAACATTGGAACTGCTGCAACAACAAGAACTACTGCTGCAATAAAGTATATCCACTTAAGCATTTCAGCGTTAGCGCTTTCCTGACCAACAATAACTGTACCGATAAAGGTCTTTGCTGCTTCAGCATCAACGCCTTTATCCGCCATAATCTGGGCAATATCAGCATCTGTGTATTTAAACTTTGCTGTGAGGTTACCTGTGATAATAGGAACAAAAACAGTAACAATACCTGCACCTAATGTACAAAGAAGACGAGTAACTGTAAGAAGGTTACCACGAACAACAGTATCGTTTGTCATACATGTTGAAAGACCCCAATAAGGAACGTCTGCAACTGTGTATGCAACTGACCATAAAACATAAATTATACCAATGATAATGAATGTTGATGGTGCTTTTTCCTGGAAAACAGGAAGGAAGCAAGCAATTGTCATAATCGCAATAGGGAATGCCATCCACTTAAGGTAAGGTCTGCATTTACCCCATTTTGTACGGGTTTTGTCAACAATTGAGCCCATAATAGGGTCGTTGAAAGCGTCAAAAATACGGGTACCAAGCATAAGCCATGCAACTGCCATTGTACCGGTTATTGAACCAATTGTAACGCCGTCAGCACCAAAAAGAAGTGCGTCTGTAAGGAAAATTGTAAGGTATGAGCCGATAATTGTACAGATAAAGTTCTGACCAAAACCTGCTACACCGTAGGCTAATGCCTCTTTAGGCTGTAAGCCATCGCCGCCTGGTGTTGTACCATACAGCTTGTGAAGAATGCCTTCAATTTTTGTATTCATTACTTTCTATCTCCTTTATCAAGTAACTTTAAGCCGTCTTAAAATCACTAAAAAATACTTATATAGCCTCAACGGTTTTCATAACGATTTTTTCTGCAGGAACAGACATTTCGCCACCAAAGCTCATTCTGCGAGGAATTTTGAGGAAGTTGTCAACTGTTTCCATGCCCTCAATAACCTTACCGAAAGCTGCATACTGACCATCAAGGAAGGTGCAGTCGCCATAGCAGATAAAGAACTGACTGCTTGCAGAGTTAGGGTTCTGTGAACGAGCCATTGAAATAACACCTCTTGTATGTGAAAGAGGATTCATAACGCCATTAATAGCAAATTCGCCTTTAATGTTTTCATCGCTACCACCGCAGCCTGTTCCTTCAGGGTCGCCACCCTGAGCCATAAAGCCTTCAATAACGCGGTGGAATGTAAGACCATTATAGAAGCCGCTTTTAACAAGCTTCAAAAAGTTTTCGCAAGTAATCGGAGCGGCAGTAGGGCAAAGCTCAATAACAAAGCTCTCGCCGTTTTCCATTGTAACTTTAATGTTTTCCATTATCTGTACCCCTTTCTTAGAAAACTACCTTCTCTGTTATTGTTGCAGAGGTTTTTGTTTTCATATCGACTGTTATTGATCCCATGCTTTCGTTTGACTGAGTCTGAGTTGGAGCAGATACATCTGAAACATAGCTATATGAATAATCAGCTGAAACCATTGCACCTGTCTGAGCATTAAATTTCATAACAACAGAACCATTATTAAGAGTAACACTATTAAGCCTTGTGCCATCATCGTTATCAAATTCAACTACATTCATAATTTTTGCGTATGTATTAGTTGCATATGCAGCGAAGGAAGTATACCTTTTACTTGGCATCATAAGCGTAAACTTAATATTTCCTGCTTCCATGACATAATCAATTGACGCAATGTCAGCAGTTGTGATTTCACTTGATGTGTTTTTTGTATCCCTTGGGAAATTCAAAAAGTGGTCCACATAATTTTCAGGCTTAGCAATAACCTTCTCAGTCTGAGGAAGCCTATACTCTTTGGCAGATTTTTTCATTGCTTCAATATTCTGCTTTTCTGATTCAGTAAGCTTTCCCGAACCCATCATATCAACCATTTTCTCTACATACTTATCGTATTCAAGGTCAGTACAGTTCATGTCCTTAATCATTGGCTGTAGAAACACATTACTTGCTGTTACAGTCTGCGTGATTTTCATTGAATTGCAGGTTGCGGTAATAGTCTTTTCAAAGCCCGGTAACCCTGTTCCCCTTGTTTTAACATTGTTAAGCTTTGCATTCATAAGGGCAACAGCCTCAGCATCAGTAAGAAGCGATTCAACGTTTGAAATCTCTCTGAGCACCGCCAAAGCATCTTCAACAGAGGTACATCCATCAGAGTCTATATCATATGATGCCTTATCTTCACCGGTTCCTGCTGCAGCCTGAAGAAGAAGACGAACATCTTCCGTACTATATGTACCATTGCTGTCTACATCAGCATTGCGAAGCTTAATCTCGCTTTTTTCTTCAGGAGTAAGCTCAATTGCTTCCTCTGCACTTACATTCACGCAGAATACAGACATTATCATGATGATAACAAGAATTGCTGATAATATTTTTTTCAAGAAAATCACCTTTCTTTGTGAAATACAAAATTATTTAAAATTGAAAGCCGCTTTTAAAAACAGTAAAGTTTGCTCTACTATCAAATCGTCGCTTTCATTAGCTTGCTTACCCGTATATATGAAAAATCTTTCCTGATAATACGGACAAGCAGTTGAAAATTGAAGCATCATAAAAACATTATCTAAAAGATAAGCGAAGAATGCAGGGTTAACATCCTTTCTTACCTCACCCGTCTCCTGAGCTATGGCTATAGTCTGGGTGTAGATAGAAGCTGAAACAGCCTCAATACGCTGAGAAAGTTGATTTAAAAAATCTGAATTACCGCTTGTTGTAAGAGAGCAATAAAGTTTTATAAACTCAGGCCTTTCTCTCGAGAAAGAAAGCAACGTTCTAATTATCTTTTCTGCTTTTATGAGAATATCTTCATCCGTAGGCGCTAACTCAAGCAAAGTTTTTTCAAGTCTTGAAAGCCCTGCCTGAACAATGTAGGTGAATAGACTTTCCTTGTTTTGAAAATACTTGTATATTGAGCCAACGCTTATATTTGATTTTTTTGCTATTTGCTGAATTGATGTGTTTTCAAATCCGTTATTTGCAAATTCTTCTGTAGCAACGCTTATTATTCTGCGGCGCTTTTCCTCAGGTAAATTTTCAAAAGTAGACTTGGAAAACTGCGTGGTATCAATAGCCATTTTACACCTCGCGTCATAGTAACCTACTGTAAATATTATAATATCATCAATGGCACAAAAAAGCAATTAAAATAACAAAAACGCCTTCCAAAAATGGAGTGCGTTTTTTGTTTAGTGTTTATAATTTTTTGGTTTGTTTTTTAATAAACTGTTAATTACATTGGGCATTCGCCTTGGCAGTCTTCTCCGCAAAAATCTATTTGCACCGTAAGGTGGTGTATGCCGTGTTTTCTACAGATTTTTTCCGACTGTAATTTTACCCTTTCATAATTTTCCGGATTTATACTTCCCTTTGCTTTCAAATGCATTGTTGCCATATTTTTTTCTCCATCAAGGCTCCACACATGAATATGATGGGTGTTTTCAACGCCTTCAATTTCTTCCAGTTCTTTTTTGAGACTCTTTACATCAATTCCTTCAGGCGTCTTTTCTAGAAATACCGCGAAAATGTCTTTTATTGTTTTAGATGATTCAACTATAAGAACAACCGCAATAAGAACCGACAACACGCCGTCGATAAAGTACCATTTAAAGAAGAATATAAGTGCACTGCCTGCAAGCACAGCTAGCCAACCCAAAACATCTTCAAGAAGGTGCAGACTTATAGCTTTCTCGTTTACACCTGTTCCTGAACGGGTTTTTATAACAGCAGCACCGTTAATAACAACACCAAAAATTGCGATTATTACCATACCTAAGCCGTAAACTTCTTTTGGTTGGGCTATTCTACCCACAGAACCAACTATAACAAACACACTACCTACTACAAGTATAAGTGATGTTACAACCGCAGAAACAAGGCTATAACGCCTGTAACCATAGGTATATTTTTCATCAGGCGCTTTATTAGAGAATCTTTCCATAATATACGCGAAACCGATTGCTATACAGTCTCCAAAATCGTGAACAGCATCAGATAGAATTGCAAAGCTGTTTGTTAAAAAAGCACCTGCTATTTCAACAAAAACAAAAAACAAATTAAGAAAAAAAGCAACTAAAATGTTTTCATCTGTACTATGAGTATGATGATGGTGGTGGTGATGGTGATGATACCCACCATTACCATCCTTCTTTTTGTGAGATTGTTCGTTCATTTATGTGCTCAACCGCCTTTTCGAAAATATCTTGCACATGATTATCGGCAAGAGAATAATAAATCATTTTTCCTTCTCTTCTGTTTTTCACAAGATTACTATCTTTTAAAACTCTCAGTTGATGAGATACCGCAGACTTTGTCATTCCTATCAAAGATGCCATATCACATACACAAAGTTCACAATTATCAAGCGCCCACAAAATTTTCACACGGGTGCTATCCCCTAATACCCTGAACAAATCTGAAACATCTGCTATTTTTTCATCCGTAGCCATTGATTTTCTTGCCTTTTCAACTGCATCATCATGTATAACACCGCAATCACAACAAACTGTATTTTTCCCCATTTTCCCCAACTCCTTCAGTTGAATGCATCTTCAACTGTATTATAGTTGAATACACATTCAATTGTCAAGCTTTTTGTCGATATTTTTGTTACGATTTACTAACAAACAATTAACAAATTGTTATTGAAATAATATATGTTTTCCTTTATAATATATGCGTATAACTATGTTTGGTTAAATTTCTTTTTTAAAAAAGAGGAGGAGTATTATGAAACAAAAAGGTTTATTAAAAGCTTTAGTAACACTTTTTGCTGTTCTTTTGATTGTAGGTTCTCTTTGTACCTATGCTTTAGCAGAAGAGGGCGTTGAGCAAAAGCCTTTAGGTCTTGCTTATGGTGAAATTATTCCAACAGATTCAAAGCTCAGCGCACAGAAAAACTCATACACATTCTACGGAGATTCAGGCAACCTTTACTTTATGCGAATAAGCAAAGGTCAGGAAAATGCATGGTTTGCAGTTGAAATTTTTGCAGACTCTCAGTATAAAAATCAGATACGTAGTTTCAAGGACGAGTTCAGCACAACACCGGGTAACAAACCTCTTTCAGTTACATGGAACTTTAAAACAATTGAAAGCGGCAAATACTACGGCAGATGCTACACCTACCATATGGATGGTGATGTAAAAACAATCGACACCAACTCCTATGAAACATTTGAAATAACAATCAACCGTGTCGGAAAACGCGAGGTTACCTTAAAAAGCGTTGTTAATACTGCCAACGGCCCTCAGGTAACATGGAATCAGGTTCCAACTGCAAAGAAATATAACGTTTACAGACGTGCTGCAGGTGAAAAGTCCTGGACATATCTTAAAACACTTGGCGAAACTGCTACAACTTATGTAGACAGTACAGCAAAGAGTGGCATTTACTATGCATATACAGTTAAGTGCAGTGATGGTAAAAATGTAAGCCTTTACAATAAAAAAGGTCTTCTCACATACTATCTTGCACAACCTAAAATTAAATCTGTAGCCGCTGTTTATTCTACAGGCGATGCTCAGATAAAATGGGATGCAGTCAGCGGAGCAAAAGGCTACTATGTATACCGCAAGGGCGGAACATTAAGCGACTATGATTGGGTTTGTATAGCAACTATCAAAAACGGCAAAACTATATCTTATGTTGATAAAAAGGCAAAAAGCCCTGACTGGAACTATACCTACACAGTTAAGGCATTCAGTGGCAAATATGTCAGTGCACACAATGCTACAGGTGTTGATTTCAATTACATCGCCGCGCCTAAAATCACAAGAGTCGGACCTCACCAGGATGGTATGGAAATAACCTGGACTGCAAACGATACAGATATTACAAACTACTATGTATACCGTAAAAATGGTTCTTCATGGAAGCTCGTTGGTACAACAACAGAAAAATCATATGTAGATAAAACAGTTGTTACAGGCAACAGCTACACATATACCGTTAAAGCAGTCTGCAAAACAAATGCAGGCGCATTTAACCAGAAAGGCGTTACCGCAAAATATATCGCAACACCAAAATTACAGCCTGTTACCTTTGACTATAGCTATCGCGCTACTGTTAAATGGAGTGCAGTTAATGGTTCAGCAGGCTATAAGGTTTACCGCAAGGTAAATAACAGCAAGAGTTGGTATTTACTTGCAACCGTTAAAAACGGCAAAACCACATCTTATGTTGATACATCAAAGAAATACAGCGGTGCAGAATATACCTATACTGTAAGAGCTTATGACGCTAAAGGATATATGGGTTGGTTTGTTCCTCAGGGCACATCTTCTGTTTGCCTTGCAAAGCCTTTATTTACAGTTGCACAGAAGGATACCGCAGATAAATCCACTGCAATTGAAGTTAAATGGCCTGCTGTTACAGGCGCTACAGGCTACAATGTTTACAGAAAAACTGCAAACACCAGCTGGGTTGCTCTTGCTCGCGCAACAAAGGATTTGAGCTATGTCGATGCTACAGCCCAAAGCGGTATAGCATACCAATACGCAGTCAGAGCAGTAGGCAATAAGGATAGCATAAGCTCCTACTATACAAAAACTGCAACTGCAATTAAAGCTCCAAAATTAACTTCTGTTAATATTGAAGATGCAGGTGTTAAGCTTACATGGGAAGCAATCAACGGTGCATCATTCAATGTTTATAGAGCAAAGTTCGGAACAACTGAATGGGAAAAAATCGGTGCTTCTGATAAAAACACATTTGTTGACTCTGCGCAGGATGCAAAAACAACATCTTATAGCTATGCAGTTTCTGCAGTTATCAATAAAATAGAAGGTATAAAGAGTGCTTCTCTTTCAAACACAACAGAAATTACTGCGAAAGCTGAGTTTGACAAAAAGACGAACTCAATCAAACTTAGTTGGAAATCCCCTCTTGCCCATACAATAATAATTTCAAAGACCACCGGCTCAGACGAAGCTATTGAATTAGGTGTTTACACAGCATCTCTTTACTCCTCATATGAAGACAAGGCAATCGAAGAAGGTAAAACCTACACCTATACATTAATTGCTCAGTCTTCTAACAAGGTGGATGGAATAACTACAGTTTCTGCAACATATCCTTTGCCACCACTTAAAGCAGTTCAGATAACAAAAACATCTACCAACTATAACAATGGTGATGCAATCTGCAATATCAGTTGGTCAGGCGTTGAGAATGCAAGTGAATATGTTGTTCTCCGCTCGAATAATAACAAGGACTACAATCCTGTTGGCACTGTTAAAGCAGCAGATGCTGTACAAGGAGCATTTACTTTTACTGACCATATTTCTGCAGAAATTGTTTACACATATAAAATTAAAGCTGTCTCTGCAGAAAACAGAGAACCTTCATACACTCCTGCTACAAATAAGCTTATTGCATATAAGCCTCTTGATGCAGTCAACGACCTTAAGGTGTCAGGCAAATTCAACCCCGAAACAGAAAAAATCGATGTTTCTCTTTCATGGGCAAAAACAGAAAATGCAGAATGTTATATTATTCAACGCAAGGTTGAAGGCGGTGAATTTGCTCATGTAACAAGTCTTGCTGTTGATGCAGATGGAGTTCATCCATTAAGCTATGTTGATACATCTGCTGAAGCAGGCGTTAAATACACATACAAAGTTGAAGCATGCTCAGAAATACGCGGCAGAGCAAATAACACTGTTGAATACATTTATCCAATCGCTGAATAAGCACACACAAAATTACCCCGTTAACGAAATCGTTAACGGGGATTTTTCTTTTTGATTTTTATTCGGTCAACTCTAATATTCCGTTAGCTTCTGCGGCTTCAATTTCTTCAACGCCTTTAAGCTTTTTACGGATAATTTCATTTCTGTGGCTTGCCTCATCAAGAGTCTTACCTGCTTCATCAATTTTCTTTTTAGCTTTTTCAAGCACAGTACCAAATGTATCATACTGCGATTTTGCAGCCGCAAGAATCTTTCTTACCTCGTCTGCCTTTTCGTTAATTGCCATAGCCTTAAAGCCCATAGCAAAGGAATTAAGAAGAGCAGTAATTGTGGAAGGCCCTGCAATCATAACATTCTGAGCCTGTAGCTTTTCAGCTATGCCACTTTTTGAAGAAATAATTTCTGCATAAAGACCTTCAGTTGCAAGATAAAGAACTGCAAACGGTGTTGTCTGAGGTACGCATATGTATTTTGTAACCTCTTTCGCCTCCGCAAGAACTCTGTCCTCAAGAGCTTTACGGGCTATTCTCAAAGCTTCTGCGTCTGCATTATCTGCTGCCTCGCAAACTCTTACATAGTCTTCAAGCGGGAATTTTGAATCAATAGGAAGATAAATATCTTCACCCTTAGGGTCGCTACTTGGGAATTTAACTGCAAATTCAACTCTCTCGGAATTGTTTTTAGGAGAATAGTTCTTCTCGTAAAGACCCGGTATTGTCTGGTCTAAAATAGCCTCCAGCTGAACCTCTGCCCATGTACCACGAGCCTTAACATTTGTGAGAATTCTGTTGAGGGAAGTTACGTTTGTAGTAACACCCTGTGAAAGCTCTTTCATTTCACCTAAGGATTTATAAACATTCTGAAGTTGCTCAGAAACAGTTTTAAAAGAAGAATCAAGACGTGTAGTAAGAGTTGATGTGAGTTTTTCATCAACTGTAACACGCATTTGCTCAAGCTTCTTTTCGTTGCTTTCCTGCATTTTAGAAATCGCCTCACCAATAACCTTGGTCTGACGCTCTGCATTAACAGCATTTTGCTCCTGAAGGAGCTTGAGAGTAGACTCAATCTTTTCTGTCATGTTGATACGGCTTTCGTAGTTTTCCTTAGTCATAGCAGAGAGTTTTTCTTCAACCTTTGCTATAGCAACAGATGTTTCCTTACGGGATTGAGCCGTTTCTTTCGAAAGCTCCTCGCGATTACGACGGAACTCTTCGTGAATAAAATCATTATTTTTATTATTTTTCATTGAAGCAATAAGCACAAGGCAAATTATAGAAAGCGCTATGCTTATTGCGCCTAAAATCACAATTAATATATCCATATATACCTCTGTCTAAATCAGGAATTAGGAATTAGGAATTTCGGGAAAGCTCCGATTCCAAACATTATAAGCTTCGCAACCTCGCTATTTGCTGTTTGCCACTTGCTATTTGCTAAAGCAAGTCAGGCATAAAACACTCTTTTCTGTAAGAAAGTTGAGATTCGGATGCATAGCGAAGATTTAAAAACCGACGGCGTATCCGCATACGCCGATAGGAGAAAAATCAAGCTAGGCTTCAAATATCGAAATTTATTTTTCTTCCCATTCTTTTGAGCGTTCGACTGCTTTGTGCCATCCCTTGAGCATCTCTTCGCGAGTGTTGTTATCAATGAGTGGAACGAAAACGCGGTCTACTTCACGAACCTTTTCGATTTCATCAAAATCTTTCCAGAAGCCAACGGCAAGACCTGCCATGTAGGCAGCACCAAGAGCTGTAGTTTCAACAAGTTTGGGTCTATTCACTTTGGTTGAGGAAAGGTTTGCCTGAATCTGAAGAAGAATGTTACTCACGGAAGCACCACCGTCAACACGAAGCTCACTCATAATAATATCGCTGTCTTTAGACATTGCTTCGCAAAGGTCTGCAACCTGATAAGCAATGCTTTCAAGAACAGCTCTTGCGAAGTGAGCACGGTTTGCACCACGGGTAAGGCCAACAATACAACCGCGGGCATACATATCCCAATATGGTGCGCCAAGACCTGTAAAAGCAGGTACAAGGTAAACACCATTAGAGTCTCTTACAGATTCTGCAAGGAAGTCGCATTCGCTTGGTTCAGAAATCATACGAAGCTCATCGCGGAGCCACTTTATAACGGAGCCTGCGTTAAATGCACTACCCTCTAAATCATATATTACTTTACCGTTAATACCCCAAGCAATACCTTCGATAAGATTATTTTTGGAATGTGGACGTTTATCGCCTGTGTTCATAAGAAGGAAGCAGCCTGTACCATAGGTATTTTTTGCCTGACCTGCATTGAAGCAAGCCTGACCGAAAAGAGCTGCCTGCTGGTCTCCGATTGCGCCTGAAATAGGTATACCTGCAAGCTCTTTAAGACCTGCTACGTCTTCTGAAACGTAGCCATAAACAGAGCTTGATTCCTTTACCTCAGGAAGAATACTCATTGGTATACCAAGAGTTTTACAAAGATGCTCATCCCAACAAAGCTTTTCGATATCAAAAAGCATTGTACGGGCAGCATTAGAATAGTCAGTTATGTGAACCTGTTTATTTGTAAGGTTCCAGATAAGCCATGTTTCAACCGTACCGAAAAGGAGCTTGCCTTCTGCAGCAAGAGTACGAGCTTCAGGAACATTATCAAGAATCCACTTGATTTTAGTTGCGCTGAAATAAGCATCTATGAGAAGACCTGTATGCTCTTTAACATAATCATCAAGGCCTTCTGCTTTAAGTTTCTCGCAAATTTGCGCAGTTCTGCGGCACTGCCATACGATTGCGTTGTAAACAGGCTTACCTGTTTCTTTATCCCAAAGAATTGTTGTTTCGCGCTGGTTTGTTATACCGATTGCAGCAATTTCCTTAGGATTGATTTTTCCGTTTCTCAACGCTACAGAAAGTGAACGAAGCTGAGAATCAAGAATTTCATAAGGGTTATGCTCAACCCAACCTGAGTTAGGATATATCTGTTCAAACTCAAACTGTGCCTTGGATACAATTCTGCCTTTTTTATCAAAAACTATAGTTCGGGATGATGTTGTACCCTGATCTAACGCGAGAACGTATTTTTTCATAATAATCACTCCTCAGAGATTGATTTTATACTTACCACTGAAAATCTGAATATGTTACGGAAATTGATGTTTCATACTCAACACCGCGAAGCTCTGCAGAAAGAATACCACCTTTAAGACCTAATGTTGAATTTGTAATATATGTGTAAGTGTCATATGAAGTTGTATACCTGTACAACTCATATTGAGTATCAGAGATAACGATAAATTCTGCTTTAAGAACACAGTTTTTTATTGTTTTTCTTGTTGCATCGCCACCCGCATCTGTACCAAAAACATTGCCTACAACAGTATCCATATTCTCCTGAAGAATCTGTGCGCTGAGAACATCACCCATCGCAGTCTGGCTTACATTACCCAAATCGGTATCAGGAAGAGCAACTTCAATTACAACTGTTTTTAAGGCTGCCTCATCATCTGTAACTCCGTTACTGCATCTTACACCTAAAACCTCATCAGCAGAAAGCTTTGAAACATATCTTTCAGTTTCAACAGACATTGCATTGTCGCAGTTCTCACCTTTAAAGCTTGTTTGTACAGCTTCGGGTTCAGATTCACTTACAATCATTTCTTCAATCATAGCGGCAACGCTTGAAGCAGACTCTCCCAAAGTAATACCGCTAAGAGAAACATTTTCTATGTTAAAGCCTTGCACATCTGCCGCTTCACTTCTTGTAAAGCCCGGCATATTTGCTTTAACAGCATTAAGACCATTATTAAAGAAAGATATTGCCACTTCGGGAGATGAGAACAATCTTGTTCCACCGGAGTTCTGAGTTTTGTCTTCAAAACCACCTTTGACCATTCCAAGCTCTTCCATAGCGCTATTTTCCGGTTGAAGCCCTGTAAGATTTGCGCAGCCTCTTAAAATCTGACGTGCATCAAAAACAGTAACCTCACCGTCTCCGTTAACGTCGCAACGTTTAAAAACTTCGCTATTTTTAATTGTGCTAAGACCTGCTGCAGCCTTTAAAACAGCGTTTGCGTCATCAATGCTGACTTTTTTATCGTCATTAAAGTCTCCGTAAATAATAGTTGCATCAATTAAAGCAGAAGCACTTATTACAAACATAGATAAAACTAAAGCAAATGCAACTAAAACAGAAAAAGTTCTTTTAATCATTTTGCTTCTCCTCTCACTTAATAGCGTTTAAAATATCTTTAACCGAATCTAAAATATAGTCCGGCTTAACATCTGATTTTTTGTAATCTTCCATGGTTGTTTCACCTGAAAGCACTAAAACTGAGGTTACGCCTGCATTTATACCTGTTTTAACATCGGTATAAATTCTGTCGCCTACCATTGCAATTTTTTCATAGGCTACACCCTGAGCCTTTGCAATAATATCAATCATAGTTCTGTCGGGCTTTCCTAAAAATCTTGGCCTGCGGTGAACCGCCTCTTCAATCATATTGGCAAAGGAACCGCAGTCAGGCAGATACCTACCACCTTCAATAGGGCAAACCATATCAATATTTGTTGCGTAATAGTCTGCACCTGCATCTAAAAGGTCGCAAACGGTAGTTATTTTTTTATAGTCAAGCTCGGTATCGTAGCCTAAAAGAACTGTGTCGGCTTGTTTTCCGTCTTCGTCTATATCTACATCGTAGTTTTTAAGTTCATTTTTTAATGATTTTGTGCCACAAACGAAAATTTTGTGGCCTTTTTTATTTTCTTCAAGAAACATACCTGCCGCCATACCTGATGTAAAAACGTTTTCCTCTTCACAAGGAAAACCTAATTTTCTCATTTTTTCAACATAATCAGTTTTACTTTTTGAAGAATTGTTTGTAAGAAAAATAAAGTTTTTACCCTGTGCTTTTAAGGTTTCAAGAAAATCCTTTGCACCGTCAATAGGGTCATAACCCAAATTCACAGTGCCGTCCATATCAAGAAGAAAGAGTGAAATGTCTTTTAAATCTGCCATAATTTTACCTTCCATAAAGTCTGTTAAAATAATTATATTTTTGAACATCAATTAAATTCAACTGCTCTTTTGTTATACGGTAAAGCCAGTTACCCTCTGCCCTACCGGGCACATTAAGGCGTGTATCGTTACCATATCCCAACAAATCCTGAACGGGGAAAATTGTAAGTCCCGCGTTGCTTGACATAATTGTTTTAATTATTGCCTCGCAGCCTTTTTCGTTCCATGCTTCAGGAGGACAAGAACAGTAGTTCATTACATCCACCTTAATATCTGCAGGAGTTTCCCATAAATAGCCCAAAAGGGTATTGTTGTCGTGGGTACCTGAATATGCAATAGAGTTGTTTACATAATTATGGGGCTTATGAGGAGTTTCTCCACCCAAGAAACCAAACTGAAAAACTCTCATTCCGGGGAAGCCACTTTCTTCCACAAGCTCAATAACTTCTTTTGTTATATCGCCTAAATCTTCAGCGATTATAAGACTATCCCCTGCCACAGATTTAATTGCATTTATAAGCTTCATTCCTGGGCCTTTGACCCATTTTCCGTTACGGGCAGTTTTCTCTGTGCCGGGTACCGCCCAAAAGCTTTCAAAGGCTCTGAAATGGTCTATTCTAACGCCATCAAACAATTGAAGCGAAGCAGAAATTCTATCCTTCCACCAACAAAAATCGTCCTTTTCCATTGCATGCCAGTTGTAAAGAGGGTTGCCCCAAAGCTGGCCGTCTTCTGCGAAATAATCCGGTGGTACGCCTGCCACATCTGTAAGGCGATTGTTATCGTCCATTAAGAAAAGATTTTTATTAAAATAAACATCTGATGAGTCAAAGGAAACATAAATCGGAATATCTCCTATTATTTTTATTCCTTTATTATTGGCGTAATCTTTTATTTCTTTCCACTGCTCAAAAAATTCATACTGAATAAAACGCCACCCAAACTCGACGCTTTCGTCATACTTTTCAGTTTGCCACTGAGTCCATTCAACGTCATCATTGGCTTTTTTTAGAGCCATAAATTTACAGAAATCCGAAAGATGTTTATTGCTATCTATAAATTCATCTATTTTATTTTTAAGAGAAGCATCCACTCTATGAGAAGCGGCAATAAGAAGCTCTACCCTCTCTTCTCTTAACCTGTCAAACTCACAGGAGTATGGCGTTTTCTGCTTTGAGCCTTCCAACTCTGCAGATGTAACAAGACCGCTATCTGCAAGCTTCTTTAAATCTACAAAATATGGGTTGCCGCCAAATGTGGAATATGACTTGTAGGGTGAATTACATTCGTCAACAAGTCCGAACGGAAGCACCTGCCAATAGGAAAAGCCCCCAACAGAAAGAAAATCTACAAACTCTTTTGCTTCTTCACTAAAACTACCACAGGAATAATCTCCCCACAGCGAAGAAATATGCATAAGCACACCGCTTTTCCTTTGCAAAACAGAACACCTCTTAGAGATAATTATACATCATATATTTTAACATATTTTATATTACATTGTAAATATACAAACAAACGAAAGCTTCTTTCTGTTTATGTATAAAATGACAAAAACAAAAAGAGTTGTGCAAGGCACAACTCTTTTAGGTTTTGTTAGATAATTGTTCTGTGGTCATTTGCAACAAGACCTATCATCCAGCAGTCCAGTGCATCAATAACACCATCTGTCCAAAGGTCGGCTGCAATAAAGACATATTCCTGAATTTCTTCATAAGGTGTTCTCTGAACAGCCATTTGGCTAGCCAAGTCAACATCATAATCATCAACATCGCCGTCACCATCAACGTCGCCATAGATAATTACCGGTTTTGTCTCATAAGTGAGGCCTGTATACATAGATTTGAGTGTAATTTCAGCGCCTGTACCTACAAGAGCATCGTCTGCAAGAACATTGCCGTTAAAATCAGTAATTGTGATTGCATCTGCATCATTCTGAAGCATTGCTTTAAGCTGAGCAACTGTAGTGTTTTTGTTAACACCTGTTACATACAATTCACCGATAGAAACAGTGCTATCTTCCTTAGCAATAAGCTTTTTAAATTCTGCAGCCACTGTAAGTGTTACATCGCCTGTAAGAACGCTTTCTTCCGTTGCAAGATCACCGTTTTCGTCAAGCCATCCGAAACAAGCTACGTTCTCTATCTCCGGCATATCAGGTGCTGCGATTGAACCAAATTCTGAGCCGTTAACATATTCAACCGATCCAATAACCTCACCATTTACACCAATAAATGTTATAGTATAGAACTTCTTGTTTTCAAGCTCTGCCTTTAAGTCTGCAAGGTCCTGAGTTGCTTTATCAACAACTGCCTGGTCGTCTGTAGATAAATCTCTGTTAAGATCTTTATCTATAGCATCTACCTTGTTTTTGTAATCGTTATAGGCTTCTTCATCATAGATAGGATTACCGTTGCCGTCATCATTTACGATACCATCAGCCTCTGCCTTTGCATTGTCGTAGTCTGTATAATCTGCTTTTTCTTTTGTAGCAGCAACTACATCCTTAAGTCCTGCTGTGATTTCGTCAAGAGCATCCTGCTCTGTTTTCGGAAGGTCTTTATCTGTACTGTCAACAATGTTATCAAGTGCATTCTGTGCTTTCTCTACAGAATCAGTTGTATAATCATCAGGATTATTTACGATGTTCTTAAGATCTTCTACAACC
>JAEIGA010006496.1_pt1 | contig 17807 bp, 24 predicted proteins | sample 9270691 | NCBI WGS metagenome assembly JAEIGA01 (sample SAMN17057246, study PRJNA624740) | gut metagenome | biome: biome; isolation source: fecal sample | host: Bos grunniens | place: China: Xizang | collected 2019 | reverse complement strand
CCTTTCTACCAAGAGAAAGAAAATAGGATTGTCTGAGGAGCGTATTGAGGCTATTAAGCCAGCTCTTCGACAATATATTGCATTCTGGAGAGAATATCCAGATTTATTTATTGACTTCTTGCAAGATGGTGGGGATCCTACCAAAGAAAAGAAGTTAAAATTTTATTTTTATCAAAGAGTATTTTTACGTGCGGCGATGCGTTATAAATATGTTTATATGACATTCCCGCGTGCTTACTCTAAATCATTCCTTTCTGTTATGGTTCTTATGTGCAGATGTATTTTATATCCAAGAAGCAAGTTATTTGTTACTTCTGGAGGTAAGGAACAGGCTGCGGGAATTGTAAAAGAAAAGGTCACAGAAATATGTACCCTTGTTCCGGCTTTTGATAGGGAGTTAGATAGACGACCTGGAAAGACAAGAGAGGGTAAAGATTATGTTTAGTATGTTTTCAAAAATGGCTCATATTTTGATAATATTGCGGCTAGTGAAAAATCAAGAGGTAAGCGTAGACATGGTGGACTAGTTGAGGAATGTGTTGGTGTAGATGGCGATATCCTTTCCCAGGTTATTATTCCTACGATGAACGTTTCAAGACTATGTATGGATGGAACTACGCAACCAGATGAAACTTTAAATAAAAGTTAGATTTATGTAACTACCGCAGGCTATAAAGGAACATTTGCTTATGATAAACTGATTCAGTTATTGGTTTGGATGATAACCGAACCGCATAAAGCGATGATAATGGGCGGAACTTGGAGAATTCCTGTTTTGATGAAATTGCTTGATAAGAACTTCTTACAAGATTTGAAACGAGATGGAACTTTTAATGAAGCTTCCTTTGATAGAGAATATGAAAGTAAATGGACTGGAACTGCGGAAGATGCTTTCTTTAATGGGGAAGCGTTTGATAGACATAGAGAAATGCAAAAACCAGAATATGAATTCTCTGGTCGTTCTTCTGGATCTAGTTATTATGTGCTTGCGGTCGACGTAGGTCGTAAAGGTTGTGATTCAGTAGTTTGTGTATTTAAAGTTGTGCCATAGCAAATGGGTGTGGCTTATAAGAAACTTGTGAATATTGATGTATTATCTGATGAACATTTTGAAGATTAGGCTATAAAATTAAAGAAGTTATATTATAAATATAAAGCTCGTAGAATTGTAATAGATGCTAATGGTCTTGGTATTGGTCTTGTAGATTATATGATTAAGTCTTAGACAGACCCTGAAACAAATGATTTTTATTCTGATTTTGGGGTTTATAATGATGAAGAAGGTTATTATAAAAAATATAGAACAAAGAATACTGAAGAAGATGCAATGTTTTTGATTAAAGCAAATGCGGCGATAAATACTGAGGCTCATGCAAATGCGCAATCTCAATTATAGTCTGGTAAAGTAAGATTTTTAATTGATGAGCGTGTGGCAAAAGCAAAATTATTAGATACAACCTTGGGCAAAAATATGAAACCAGAAGATAGGGCAGAATACTTAAAACCGTTTACCCTAACGTCCATATTAAAAGAAGAGATGATGAATTTGCGAGAAAAGAATGAGGGTATAAACATTATTCTTGAGCGCGCGAATAAGGGAATAAAGAAAGATAAATTTTCTGCTTGGGAATATGGTTTATATTATATTAAATTAGAAGAAGAAAAGAAAAGAAAAAAGAAAAAACGAGATATGAAATAGTTTTGTTTTATGAATTGATTGGGGGATGAATATGAGAGCAAGTAGAGGCGAAATTAAAATAGAAGAAATTCTAAAAATGAATAATCTAAAATTTGAAATGGAGTATTCTTTCCCTGGTCTCGCTAGTCCAAATGGTAAGTTATTGAGGTTCGATTTTGTGATATTTGATGATGATGGTCAAATTGATTTTATTATTGAGTATCAAGGAAGACAGCATTATGAACCTAGCTAGAAATTTGGGGGGAAGCGTGGTTTTTATTAGCAACAATTTAATGATAATTTAAAAAGACGTTTTTGTGCTTTACATGAATTTTAGTTAATAGAAATTCCATATACAGAAGAAAATCTCATCTCTTATGATTATATTATGAAAAAAGCTGGATATTGAGGAGGTGGAGTTTTTGAGCGAAAATCGTCAATAGGATATTCATGGCAAAGGTTTTAATTTTGGTCAAAAAGAAAAAATTACAGAATATGGCTCCATCAATGTGGGTGGAGTAAAAATTTTAAATAATGCTACTTTGGACCTTGATTCTTTAAAAAAGATACATCCGAATTATGGTAATAAAACCTTTATTCAATAGGCAATTGGAAGTTATGATATTGTTGAAATGCGAAATATTTCTAATTATTTTTATAGAATAAGTGGTATTTATAGAGCCGCATGTAATTATTTAGCAACTTTATATAGATATGATTGGTATGTTGTTCCAGAAATTTTTGATGAAAATATAGGCGAAGATAAAGTTGTAAAAGAATTTGTTCGTATTTTAAATTATTTAGATAAATCATATATCAAAAAAACATGCGGAGAAATTGCCCTTGATGTAATTCTTAATGGAGCTTATTATGGATATGTTTTACCAGATGAAAAAGATGGTGTTATTATTCAAGAGCTACCTGTTGGTTATTGTCGATCTAGATATAAGGTTGGTAATAAACCCGCCATTGAATTTAATATGAAATTTTTTGATGAAAAATTTCCAGATATAAAATATCGTTTAAAAGTCTTAGAATTATTTCCTCCTGAGTTCACCGAAGGTTATTTATTATATAAGCAAGGTAAACTTGAAAGAGATTATTCAACAGACATGTACGGCGGTTGGTATTTATTAGATCCAGAATGCGCAATAAAGTTTAGTTTTAACAATGGAGATACTCCATGGTTTATAAATGCAGTTCCAGCAATTATTGATCTTGATACAGCGCAAGAATTAGATCGTCGTAAACAAGTTCAAAAATTAGTTAAAATTCTTATTTAGAAATTACCTCTTGATAAAAATGGAGATTTAATTTTTGATGTAGATGAGGCCGCAGATATTCATAATAATATGGTTCAAATGCTTCGCAATACTTTTGGGGTTGATGTAGTAACAACATTTGCAGATGTTGATGATATTGATTTATCAGAGGCTACAAGTAATACTACAAAAGATGATTTAGAAAGAGTTGAAAGAACCGTATTTAACGATATGGGTATTGCATCAAATCTATTTAATGCCGACGGAAACTTAACAATGGCTTCTTCGGTTATGGTTGATGAGGGTTCGTTTAGAAGCCTTATTGATTAGTTTGAAGTTTTTTATGATTCTTTAGCACAGAAAAAAACATCGAATCATAGAAAATATAATTTTAGATTATATATGTTGAGAACAACATAGCATAATTATAAAGAACTTTCAAAAATGTATAAAGAACATGTATAGATTGGTTATTCAAAAATGCTACCTTAGATTGCTCTTGGCCACTCTCAAAGCGCAATTATTAATACAGCATATTTTGAAAACGATATTTTGCATCTTAGTGAAATCATGATTCCTCCATTGATGTCATCTACCATGAGTAGTGAAGATATTTTGGGCAAAAAAGGTGGAAACAATGGTGATAAAGTTCAAAATACAATGAAGGAAGATTCTAAAGGTGGTCGTCCAGAAAAAGACGACACTCAAAAAAGTGATAAAACACTTGCTAATAAAGAATCTATGAGTTGAGGAGGAGTTATATGAATACGAGTGTAAAAATGAGTACTCCTTGTGAGTTATTAAATATAACACCTCTCAATCCATTGATTTCCAAATGCGAAATCAAGGTTTGTTATGTTGGCGATGAGCCTAATAGAAACAAAAGTATTATTACAAAAGAGGTTGCTACAGAAATGGCAAATAGTTTGCCAGGTAGCCCAATTGTAGGATACTATAATGAGTCTAAAGGAGATTTTGAGGAACATAACAAAATTATTAGTATAGCTAATGGTAAATTAACTCTTAAAGATAGTACAAGACCATATGGTTTTGTTGATTTAAATGCAAGAGTTTGGTTCCAAAAATATGCTGATAATGGGGTTGAGCATGAATATTTAATGACTGAAGGATGGCTTTGGACTGGTCAATATCCTGAGGCTAAACGTATTATTGAAAAGGGTAATAATCAATCAATGGAATTGAGCGATAATTTTCTTGATGCCGTTTGGTCAAAAGATGGAAATGGAAAGCCTCAGTTTTTCATTATAAATGAAGCAATCATTTCAAAATTATGTATTTTAGGAGAAGATTGTGAACCTTGTTTTGAGGGTGCACAAATTAATGCTCCAACAACTTTTTCATTGGATGAAGATTTTAAAGTAAAAATTTATTCAATGATGAATGAAATAAAAACTCTATTGCAAAAAGGAGGAAATTCACCTGTGAATATTACTACATATGCAGTTGAAATCGGCGACGCTCTTTGGTGTCGTGTACAGGACTATTTAGTAGAAAAATACCCAGATCCAGAATGTGAATATTGCACAATTTATAGAATTCGTGGTATTTTTGAAGAAGATGGTCAAAAGTATGTTCTTCTTGCTTCAAGAACTGATGATACAATTTACAAAATGAATTTTGTAATTGATGGCGATTCAGTTATTTTTGGAGAAGAGCTTATTGCAGGAACTATGGAGTTTGTTCCTGAAGATGGAATTAAAAATGAAGAAGAAGTAGATGAATATTCTCTTCAATATGCGGCAAACCATGTAGAGGCTGCTGAAGCTGAACAAGTGCCCGCTCCAGTAATTGAAGAAAATACTGAAGATATTGGTGAACCAGAAGTAGAAGGAGAGCCGGAAATAGTAGCTGAACCAGAGGTAAGCGCTGAGCCAGTTGTTGAAGACGCTCCTATTGCTGAAGAAGCACCAGTAGTATATGATCTTGAAAAAATTCCTGAGTATGTTGAACTTGCTGTTCAATATGCAGATCTTGAAAAAAGAAATGGTGAGTTAAACAACACTATTAAAACTCTAGAAACTACAGTTTCTGAACTTACAGAATTTAAAAAGTCTATCGAAAAGAAAGAAAAACAAGCTATGATTGATAGCTTCTATATGCTTTCTAATGAAGATAAAAAGGATGCGCAAGATAATATTGATACATATTCTCTTGAAGACATCGAAGCTAAATTATCAATAATTTGTGTTCGCAACAGGGTAAATTTCAACCTTGAAGACAATAATTCTGGTTCTAAACCAGCTCCCACTACTTACACCCTTCAGGAACAAGAAATTGAGGACGAGTCTGTTCCAGCTTGGTTAAAACGCGTTCGTGAAGTTGCGAAAAACAAGAATAATTAAGGAGGATTACTAGAATGTTAGGAAAAGGATATTCTAAGGCTGCGTTCGTTGATCATGGTTACGGTCAAGTTGAACCAAATCACCTTTCTGCTCAAAGAACAGGCCAAATCTATGCACAACTTCCTACTGCTTCAGATCCAGAAATTACTCTTCTTGAAAACGGTCAGTTTGTAAAATATGACTATGCAAAGGGAGAGGTTAATTTCACAGGTGCTGGCGAGTGGATGCTTGTATTTAATGAAATTAAACTTTATCACGAGGGTCAACCTGATAGCGACTTTGCTATGGTTAAAGGAAATTATATCGCTCAAGTATATAGCCCATATGACTATGAGCAAGCTGAGCAAGATATTCAAATTCGTAACTATAAAGATATTGTTGCTCCTGCAGATCCTTATGTAATGGATTACACAGAGAACCCATTTGCTATTCTTGGTACTTACAAGGCTAAGAAGATGGCTGATCCAAAAGCAATGGTTCCACGTGTTCTTAAGACAAATATCGGTGATATTTTCACCACAAACACAATCAATGTTGCAGAGGTTAATGTTGGAGACATTCTCGCTCCTGCTGCAGATGGTTATCTTGCAGTTGCTGGCGATGATGCTACAATGAAATGGGAAGTTGTTAAAGTTTATACAATGCCCGATGGACAACCTGGTGCAAAAATCATGCGTATCGCGTAAGAAAGGAGTAAAGACTAATGTTAGATCAAAAGAATTTAGTTCAATTAGGTAAAATTGTTGCTAAGGCTAATGTTGCTGCTCCTACTTCTTATAGCTGGAATGGCGAAAGCTTAAGCTACAGTGACATGCATGAAACTCTTCGTCAAGAGTTTGCTGCTATCGCAGGAACACCTGCACTTTATAGAGAAAACAAAAACCTTGTATTCTCAGTTATGGAAGAAATCCTTGATGAAGTTCTTCCTAAGAAAGTTATGGAAGCTTACGAACAGTTTGCTGAAGTAAAAACATTCGGACAAGGCGAAAAGGTTCTTTTCCGTAGAAAACTTAACACAAGAGCTAGAGCTAAACAGTTCATCACTCGTGTTGGACTTGCTGGTAGATATGAAGTATTCAAGCTTGGTAAGGCAACTGAAAGCTTTGAAGTTCCTACATCTGCTGTAGGCGGAGCAGCTCAAGTAAGTTTTGAAGAATTCCTTGATGGTCGCGTTGATTTTGCTGAAATCATCGATATCGTTATGGAGGGTATGGATGAACTTATTTACAGAGAAATCGGTGAAGCTCTTAAAGCTGGTATTAACCAACTTCCTACTGCTAACCGCGTAGTATCTGACAGCTTTGATGAGGCTGCTTTTGATGAGCTTCTTCTTATCGCAGCTGGTTACGGCGAGCCTGTAATCTACTGTACATATGAATTTGCAGTAAAGCTTATCCCTCAAGAGGCTTGGAGATATACAGAAGCTATGAAAGATGAGCTTAATAGAACTGGTATGCTTGCTAACTACAAGGGTAAGAGAGTTATCGTTCTTCCTCAAGGTTTTGTAGATGAGTCACACGCTGAAAAAGTTATCGACCCAAGCTTCTGTTGGATTATTCCAGCAGGCGCTAATGGCAAACCTGTTAAGGTTGCTTTCGAAGGCCCAGCTCATGTAAAAGAAACAGATAATGATGACTGGAGCAAGGATTTCCAAGTATACAAGAAGGTTGGCGTTGTTGCTATGATGACAAACAACATTTGCGTATATCAAGACACATCTCTTAGCACAAGTGGTGCACAATGGAACCTTTATGGTGACGTTACTAACCACGTATACACAACAGAGATCGAAGATCCAAGAAACTAATTTTAAATAAAAGTTAAAATGTCGAGGAAGCGGACATGGTTCCTCTTCCTCGATTTTTTATAAAATGGAGATAAAGGAGATAAAATTATGGCATTGAATAGAACAACACCTTTTAGGGTGACTAATAGAAGTATGAGCAGAGTTATTTATTCTCTTCCTGAGGATAAAATTCGTAGAGTTTTTGCTCCTGGCGAAACAAAAGTTTTGCCATATTGGGAGCTTGAAAAATTAACATATCAGCCTGGCGGTTGCGCTTTAATTGCTGAGTATCTTTTAATTGAAAATGAAGAAGTTATTCAAAAGCTTGGTATGCCTACAGAACCAGAATATTATATGAAGAAAGAAAACGTTATTAAGATTATGCAAGAAGGTTCTATTGATCAATGGATTGATTGCCTCACATTTGCACCACAGGGAGTAATTGATATGATCAAGGATCTTAGCACAACTCTTCCTTTGAATGACGTAGCAAAAAGACAGATTCTTCGTGAAAAAACCGGTTTTGATGTAGATGCAGCTATGGCTAATATACGCAACGATGATGATGGCGAAATAGTTGTTAAACCAGCTCCTGCGAGAAGAGCTGCTGCTCCAGAATATAAGATTGTAAATAAATAAGAAAGGGGCGGATACTGATGGGAACTAAATTTTCAGCAGTATATGATTGCTTCCTCGGAAAAATTACTGATGATATGTATATGGAACTAACTCCAGAAGACACAAAGCGCGATTTACAAGCATTATTATTATCCGCTATTCCGGGGTTTGAGTTTCCAAGAAAAAATATAAATAATTATACAATTGAGGTTTCTGCACCAGCCTCAGTAGAAGAAAATACTATTGATTATCTATTAAATGATACTTCTTATTTTACTTTTGAATTAACTGCAGAAGAAATAAATATTCTTGCAATTCTTATGATGTGTGAATGGTTACAAAGATAGGTCACTTCAATTGAAAATATTCGAATGAAATATAGTGGCTCTGATTTTAAGTTTACCTCTTAGGCAAATCATCTTGCAAAATTATTAGCTTTGCTTGAAGAGTGTCATAGATAGTCACATCATATGCAAAGACTTTATAAGAGAAGAAAAGTTGATGAAGAAGGAAATATTTCTTCTAATTGGTCAATTTTTGGAAAAACAAATGCAAGAAAAGACTAAATATGATTTTTCGATTGATAGCGAAGTCATTAAAACCAATATTAATCGTTTAACTAATTAGTTATGGAAGCTAATTCCTATGAGAGAAAATAATGAAAACTGGGAAACTTAGTTATCATCTTTGATAGTAGAAATTAGTGGACTTGGGGAGATTTTTAAAAATAAGCCCCAATATATTGTTCTGTTAAGTAAATTAGAAGGTTTGATGTAGAAAGAAATAGAGTTTAAGATATATAGAAAAATAGTATTTGAATCAATCTCTGCTTTAAGAGAGGTTGTTAAATGAGGAATTTAAAAAATATGTCCACTCGATTAGATAATCGAGGTGGAAGTGCGCAACAAGACAGAATGATAAGAGACAAAGAAAGAACTCTTAAACGTGCAGTAAAATATTCTTATTAGGGCGCATAGGTAGCATTGGTAAATTCAGAAAAAGAAGAAATTGTCCCAGCCTTAATGAATCCAAATAAGCTTCTTGCAGATTATGACGAAAAAGTAATCTCCGTTGAATACGGTTATGGGTTCAAGACAGGAGAAGTTTTCAGATGGATAAATCCATCAAAAAAGAATGGAGATACTTATTGGTTAATTTATTTACAAGATTTAACAGAATTAGCTTACTTTAGAGCCGATGTTCGAAGATGTAATTATTTTATAAAATGGGTTGATGAAGATGGAAAATCATGCTCAAGTTATATTGCTATTAAAGGACCTAAGGAACAAGGAATTAAATCTGTTTCTAAAAGCGAATTTAATATGGATCTTCCAAATTACACAATATCAATACTTATACCAAAAACAACTGATACATTAAAACATTTTAAAAGATATACAAAATTTTATCTTCAAAATCTTAATAATGATAACACTCCTATGTGCTGGCGAGTTGAAGCAATAGATTCAATTAGTTTACCGGGTTTACTAGAAATTTATGCTAGAGAATATTATATTAATAACGAAGAAGATGATATAAATCAAGGCCTAGTTGGTGGATTGATTGAGCCTATTTTAACGGAAGAACAAATTCAAGATGAAAATAAAGGAATTGTGGGAGATAACTTTATTAAACCAGGATTTGAATATTCTTTTGAATATATAGGTTCTGAAACTGCTGAATGGAGCTTTGATGAAAATTTACCATTAAAAGTTATAATTAATAATAAAAAAATTTCTATTGTCTGGGATGCTGCGTATACAGGACAATTTATATTGTCATATGGAAACAGCAATAAAACAATAGTTGTTGAATCACTGTTTTAATATGTTAAAGGAGTGATGTAAAAAATGAAAATAAAAAACTACAATTTTCCTAAATCAAGTTTTTTGTCTTTAGAAAAAGATTTATAGAAAATTATTACTCTTATGCTTGAAAATTAGCGTTTAAAAAAATTATTATTTTATAATACCAAAGACGCCCTGTTTAAACCAAATCTTACCCAAGAGCAAACAATAAGTTTATTAAACAAAGAAATAAAAATTATCCCTAAAATTAGACTAGATGTTGAAACTCCAGTTTATGTAGTGGTTAATTTTGAAAACTTTTCGCCATCGGGAAACCCAGAATTTCGTGACAATGATATTGTTTTTGATATTATTTGTCATGTTGACCAATGGGCTCTTAATGATTTTTAGTTAAGACCATATAAAATTGCTGGCGAAATTGATTCTATGTTTGATGGAGCTAAATTGTCTGGAATTGGAACTTTAGAGTTTCTTGCTGCAAATTAGCAGCTAATAGATGCAGATTATGCGGTTGTTACTTTATTATATCATGCCACACATGGCGGAGAAGATGAGGTCGGCATCGTTAATCCAGCGGAGGAGAAGGCGTTTGTGGAAAATTTTGATGAAATGTTTAATGAGGATAAATAATTAAATGGATGACATTCAACTTGCTTTAATGACAGGAGTTGATATCCCTGTTCCTTAGTATTAGGTGGTTATGCATTAGCCAACCTTAAAAGAAATAAGCATGATGGGTGAATTAAATTTTTTTCTAGCTGCATAGTGTTTATGTATTGATATTATAATGCTTGAACAGATTGGTGGAGCAGATAAAAAAGTATTTTAGGGTTTAAATAATTTTTAGTTATTAACATAGATTTTTGAACAAGATTCTGAAAAGAAAAATGTTATAGCAAATTTATTAACTTTACTTTTTCCTACAGAAAAAGTAATGATTACTCCTCGTTCAATTATTTTAAAAGACGAGGCAGGACTTCATATTATAGATGAAAAAGATTTTGAAAGTTTTTAGGAAATATTACGAAAGGTTCTTTGTTTATAGCTTGGGGCCGGTGATAATTTCAATCCTTCAAATGATAAAGCCGCAGAAATTGCAAAAAAACTCTCGAGAGCAAGGCAGAGAGTGGCTGCTCAAAAAGCTGCTTCGGGAGAAAGTGGAACATCATTGGCTCAATACATATCTGTGTTAACAGTTGGACTGGGTTCAATGAGTCTTTAGGATTGCATAGAATTAACTATGTTTTAGCTTTATGATTTAATGGAGCGATATGGTTTATATATTGCTTGGGATCTTGATGTAAAAACTCGCCTTGCGGGCGGAGACCCGAAATCGTAGCCAGATAACTGGATGAAATCTTTACATTAATAATAAAAAAATCTTATTAAAGGAGGACAATCAAATATGAAATTTGGTGTTCGTGAAATATGTGATGTTGTGCTTAAGGCAAAAGCTCCTATTGTAATCGGTAGCAAAAAGTTTTATAAAAATGAACCTGTTATCTATTTTGATAGTTTGAAAACTTCTAGCATGGAAGGCGCAGCAACAACAGTATATGCTCAAGGTGGACGTGGTAACTCTCGTCTTATCGCTTGGGAAGGTGAAAGAACTGTAACTTTCACAATGGAAGATGCTCTTATTTCTCCTGCTGGATTTATGATTCTTTCTGGTGCAGGCCTTGTTGAATCAACAACAGAGAAGCCTCTTCCTGTTCATACAACAGAGCAAATTGAAATGGAATCAGATGATCTTTATGTATCAGAGAAACCTTTTGTAATTGAAAAAGAGGATTATATTTATGTAATGGTTCTTGATTCCAATGGAGATGTTTCTACTGAGCCATATATTTATACATATGATGGAGCAGAGGAAGTAGTAGGAAAAGGTTTTAAACTTACATTAAAAGCAAGCAATGCTAATGATGATAAGAAACCTGCTAAAGGTTCAATTGTACTTGTTGACTATTACACTGAAAAATCCGTTGGTGTTCAACAAATTGAAATTACAGCTGATAAATTCGGTGGTAACTATTATCTTGAAGCTTCAACTCTCTTCCGTAATACAAATGGTCAAGACCTTCCTGCAGAGTTTATTATTCCTAACTGCAAGATTCAGTCTAACTTTACATTTACAATGGCTTCTTCTGGAGATCCTTCTACATTCACATTTACAATGGATGCATTCCCAGATTATACAAGATTTGATAAAACAAAGAAAGTTCTTGCTGCTATTCAGATTATTGACGATTCAGCTGATGAAGGCGCTCAAGTTAGAACAGCAACAAGCCATGACTACAAGGTTGTTGAAGGCAACTAAGCTGTATAATGATTAAAAAGGAGGGGTTAATACCCTCCTTTTTATAAAAGAGGTGAGATGTTTTGGCAACGAAAAATAGCACTCAATAGAATGCAAAAAATAAATTAAAAGAAAGACTTAATACTATCGGAAATTTTGCTTCAAACTAGGCAAAAGTTACGGCTGGTTATAAATCTGCAATAACTTATTATACATCTATGAAAAAAGCAGTTTAGACTAGACTTTCATCAAAAGCTAGAGAATTAAATATATCAACAACCGATGGGATTGATTTAGTTTCATTGATGAGAGACGCACTTTATTCTTAGACTGATATTAGCGCTATTTCAAATGAAAGTTTTAATAAGGTTTTTGGTGGTTAGTCATCAGATGGATCAATTTTAAAAGATCTTTTAAAAAGAGTAACAAAAGGTTTTAACGCCTGGAACAAAGATGGTAAAAAAACTGTTGATGATTATATACAATATTTAAGAAATAGTCCAAAATTTCAGAAATGGTTTTAGAAAAAATTAAGAGTGAGTGCTGATTTTAGAAACGAAAATATTGATATGTCAGATATTGTTAACAACGTCTTTTTTCCAGCTATTAAATCAGCAGCGGCAGAAGTATTAAGTGGGAAAAATAGCGATCCATAGATAAAATTAGCTGGAATAAGATGGAAAACTGCATAGGGCTTTTGGTTTGAAGCCACTTTTGCAGAATACTTTATTAAAGAGGCAAAAAAATTAGGTATTATAGCTACTCACTCAGGATCAGGAAATAGAAGCGATGACGTTTATTTTAGTTTTGAAAATTCTCCGGGTGGAAAAACAATAAATCTTACTGGTCAAGACTTGGTTAAAATGGACGATATTATAATGAGCGAAATATTGCCTAACGCGCAAGGAGTAAAAACCTCCAGTGAAACGATTGTATATGATTTTGATAAAGTATATAATCAAATGTTAAGAAAAATAGGGCGTAATGGAACAACAATGCCAGAAGCTGTGTTTGGAATTTAGGTAAAGAATACAAAATTAATTGAAAACATGGGTAAACAAAATACAAATACAATGGCAGAAATTAAAAAATTTAATAGAATTTCAAACCAAAAAGGATTTTTAGATGATTTTAGAAAAACAATGAAAGAAAATGAATAGCCTTTTTCAGATGAAGAAAAAAAATTAGGCATAAAAGCTTATATAGAACGAATTGGTTAGGCCATTGTTTATTTGTCAGAAGATCATAGAGTTATTTCGACCATGGGAAGATTTAATGTTGCATATGCAGATAAATCTTAGAGTACGGGTTTAATATGGACTTCAGATCTTTTGGACAAAATGATTAATGATAGATTATATCTTCATTTTTAGGCAACATTTACAAACGGCCATAATAAAGACAATTTTGGTGCGGCGGTAGGATTCAGAAGATTTTTATATACATAGTCGTAAGAAAAAATTGACTTTTTTAAAATTTTTTGATATAATATTTATATAAAAAATTTGGCGTTCCTTACTAAATTTTTTATATAAGGAGGACAAAAGCATGTCCAAAATTTCATTTAGCAAATTAAATGCTAAAACAAATCAACAGGTAAACACAGTAACCTATAATGACTGTGAAATCGAGGTAAAGGAATACTTGCCTATTTCTGAAAAAATGGAGATTGTAACAAAAATAGTAGCAAATTGCATGGCTGTAGATGCTAACTATTATAATCCAGGCATGGTAGAAGTATGGTTAGTTTTGGAATTAGTTAAAAATTATACTAATATTACCTTTACTGAAAAACAAACTGCAAATTCTGATAAACTTTATGATCAAATAGTTTCATCAGGGCTTGCAAAAGTAATAATTGAAAAAATTAATGACGAAGAATTAAATGCTCTTCAAGAACTACTAGATGGAGCTTTAAAGAATATTTATTCTTATGTTAATTCAATTGCGGGAATTCTCCAATCAACAAAAGAAAATTATTCAAATACGCAACTTGATGTTAATAAGGTAAAAGAAGAACTTGCTGGACTTGATTTAAAAGAATTAACTAGCATAATTAATAATCTGGGCTAAGATTTTTTATCTACCAAGTGATTTTTTCAATTTAAATAGGAAGAGTGTGTTTTCTGCACACTCTTTTTATTTACAGAGAGAAAGGAGTAAAAATATGGCTGGAAAAAACTTTGTCTTTAATATGTCCATGAAACTCGATACGAAAGTAGTTGAGCAAAATTTGGCAAAATTAAAGACTTCTTTACAAAATATTACCACGGGCACAGATCTTGGTATAACGATGACCAAGGGATTGGTGCAAGCATAGCATGCAGCAGACGATTTGCGTTTGCATATGGAAAAAGCTATGAATGTAAATACGGGTAATTTAGATTTGTCTAAATTTAATAGAAGTTTAAGAATGTCTGGATAGTCTTTGTCTGTCTTAACTAGCCAATTATTAAATGCTGGTGTTTAGGGTGAAGAGGCTTTTCTTAGAACACATTAGGCAATTGCAAATGCAAATGTAAAATTAAAAACTTCAAATACGTTGTTATCAGGATTTTTAACGACATTAAAAAATACTGCAAAATGGCAATTGTCATCAAGCTTATTGCAAGGATTTATTAGTGGAATTAGAAATGCAATTAGTTTTACAAAAGAATTAGACAAATCATTAAATGACATTAGGATAGTAACAGGATACTCCGCAGAACGTATGGCAGATTTTGCAGTTCAAGCAAATAAGGCAGCAAAAGAGCTTAGTACAACTACTAAAAACTATACTGATGCTTCATTAATCTTCTTCCAACAGGGCCTTAGTGATGAAGAGGTAAAAGCTAGAACCGATGTTACTATAAAAATGGCACGAGTAACAGGAGAAGCCGCAAGCGATGTTTCTTCATATATGACAGCTATTTGGAATAACTTCGATGATGGTTCCCATTCTTTGGAACATTACGCAGATGTTATTACTGCTCTTGGTGCGGCAACCGCTTCAAGTTCAGAAGAAATTGCGGGCGGTCTTGAAAAATTTGCAGCAATTGCAGATACTGTTGGATTGAGTTATGAATATGCTACAAGCGCATTGGCTACGGTTGTTGCAGAAACTCGTCAAAGCGAAGAAACTGTAGGTACTTCGTTTAAAACTATCTTTGGTAGATTACAAAGCTTAAATTTGGGCGAAAACTTAGATGATGGAACAAGCTTAACCAAGTATTCTCAAGCACTTGATGTTGTTGGTATTAGTATTAAGGAACAAGATGGTGCTTTAAAATCAATGAATGATATTCTTGATGAACTTGGCTCAAAATGGGCGGGCTTAAGTCAAGAAACAAAAGTTGCTTTAGCAAACACTGTTGCTGGTACAAGACAATATACAAACTTTATCGCTCTTATGGACAGTTATGATACTTTTAAAATAAATCTTGATATTGCAGAAAATGCTGAAGGCACAATGGATGAACAATTTAAGATTTATGAGGATTCATGGGAAGGTGCCCAAATGAGAATGAAGGCATCTGCTGAAAGTTTATATAGTTCACTTGTTCCAAAAGAGTTTTTAGTTGATGCAGTAGATGGTTTAGGCAAGTTTTTAGATGGACTAACAGAAATTGTAGAGTCTTTTGGTGGACTAAAAGGAATTCTTTTAACTATTTCGACAATTTTATTAAATAAATTTTAGCCTTAGATAGCTGGAGCTATTAATATAGGAATAGATAAATTAAGAATATTTAAGCAAGAAGCAGTTTCTGGTTTTAATGAAGTTGAAGGAAAAGGATTTTTTGGTTTCTTTTCAAAATTGAAAGGTGGAATAAATGCAGGCCTTCATGGAGAAGAGAGATAGATAACTAAAGAAACAAATAAAAGCTTATAGGCAGCCTCGGCAGATAAAACTATTACTGATCCAATGAGGAACAGAATTAATAGTCTTATAGAAGCAAATGAGCTTCAAAGAACAGCAAATAATCTTGCGGATAAAATGACAGAAACCGAAAAAGCTTCTGTCGCAGCGCAATTAGATATGTTGCAAAAAATAAAAGAACGAAGATATGAAGAAGAAGTTTATGCTGAAGTTTTAGCAAATGAAGTAGAAGCTAGTAAATTAATTCTTGATTATGAAGTAACTAGATCTGGTATAGGAAAAACTGTTGATGTTGATAAAGGAACTCGTTATGATATTTCTGCGGCAAGGGCAGGATTGACTGAGGACGAGGAATTAGGTGTATTATCACTTTTCCCCGAACAAGGGCGAGATGAGAAAGGGCAATTTTTACCCCATATAGCATCATTTAGAACAGATGAAACTACAAGAGAAAGAACTTTACGACTAGACTCAGAAGATTCTCTTAATACAGCCGCAGAAGCAGTTCATACTGGCATTGAGAGAGGTACAGGTATTGAAGCAACGGTAGATGAATTTGCTGGATTAGATGTTGAATCTTAGATAGAGTTAATGCAACAATTAGAAAAGATTGTTGGAGAATTTAATGAAACATAGCGAGCTGCTAGAGATGAGCTAATGGCTGACTTAGAAGAAGAAAAACGTTTGCGCTAGGAATTATTAAAGATAGAAGCAGAAATTAATGAAATAGAAGCAACTCCAGAAAATAAGCGTACAGCCGCTCAAAGAGAAAGACTTGCAGAGCTTTAGCAAAAAAAGAAAATTAGTGAAGATGAAATCTCTACTCAAACTACTAAGGTTGCAAAATCAAAACAGAAATTTAGATCAACCGGAACTGAAGAAGTAAAAAATGCAAAAAATCTTGGAAAAATTTTATAGGCTAATCGTGGAGAAACAGATAAAATAGAAAAATCAACAAAAGCTTTAGTTAAAACAAAAGCTTCTGTGTTAAAAAATGAAAAACAATCAAATAAAATAGTAACATAGTTAAGAAAAACATATAGCAAACTTTCTACTAGTGGAAAAGACCTTGGAAAGAATATTTCTTCTTTTGCTGGTGGAGTAAGCCAAGCAATTACTGGAGTTACTATGTTAACTAATGCTTTTTAGAAGTTGAAAGATGGCGAATTTACTTTTGCAGATTTAGGTTCTTCTATGATGGCTATTATAATGATTGCTCCGCAATTAATTAGTGCACTTGGTGGAATAGGTAATATATTAGCTATCAATGATACAAAGAAAAAAGCTAGCTTAATTACCGATGAGCTAAAAATGGCATTGTTAAAAGAAGATATAACTCAAGAACAAGTTTCTTAGCTATTATAGACATAGGGTATAGCTAAAGATTAGGCAGAAATACTCGCGGAAAAATTATTGGCTGAAACGGCAGAAGATAGATTAAAAGTTAAAAACGGTGAGATTTAGGCAGAAAACGCAGACACTGCAGCAACAATTGCTAACACAATTGCTACATATGCTTCAATCCCTCCTGTATTAATTATTATGGCAATTTTAATTGCTTTAATTGCTATAATATTATTGGTTGCATCTGCCCTTAAGGCTTAGGCGGAAGCCAGAGCAAAAGATGCAGAAACCGCACGTAAAGAAGCAGAGGTTCTTAAAGAAGAAACACAAGCTCAAAATGAAGCGTTAAAGACCTATACAGAAGCATTTAAAAAATATTAGGAAACAAAACAAGGAAAAGAAGAATTAGTTGAAGCCGGAAAGAAATTAATGGAAACATATGGCATGGAGCGAGGAGAGGTTGAATTGCTTCGTGGCGAATATGAGAAATTTAATGAAATATTGGCAGAAACAGTTGCGGCAAAAGCAAAAGCCAATGCTTAGGCTGCAGGAGGTTCAGCATTAACTCAAGCTGGATCAATGGTCGATGTCGTTACTAAAGGCAAAGGTTTTAAAGGCGATGGAAAAATTAAATTTAATTTTAATAGTGGTGCGTCTGCAAAAGATGAAACTGCTATTTTACAAGCCTTATAGTCTAAGACATGGGAAACATTGTTTTTTGAATCTGGGGCCGGATCAAATGATATTCGAATGCAATTTGATCGTTCAGATCCTAATGCATATGTGACAGCTTTTG
>JAEIGA010006495.1_pt1 | contig 17808 bp, 18 predicted proteins | sample 9270691 | NCBI WGS metagenome assembly JAEIGA01 (sample SAMN17057246, study PRJNA624740) | gut metagenome | biome: biome; isolation source: fecal sample | host: Bos grunniens | place: China: Xizang | collected 2019 | reverse complement strand
CTTATCAAACCGACAGTCAGGCGCTGTTGGCATGCCCAATATTTTAGTATGGGCTTGGTGGTTCTGGAAAAAGGATGTTGAAAGCGGATATTACACAAAAGACCCGGATACGTACTTAAGACAGAATTTCCAGAAGTTAATATATAGACTTAATCAGCCATTTTTAAGAATCGACCAGTGTGCGTTTACAAATGTTTCTATTTTTGATAGACCGTATCTTGAATCTCTTTTTGGTGGACTGGAGTTCCCTGACGGCACTTTTGCAATCGATCACACAGAAGATTTGATTGAATGTCAGAAAGTGTTTATGGAGGTAGTAAGTGATATAAGAGCGGACAATATGTTTACGTTCCCGGTTTTAACTTACTCTCTCTTGTATAAAAACAAGCATTTCGTAGATGAAGATTTTGCTCGTTGGTGTTCAGACCACAACATCAAATGGAGTGATAGCAACTTCTTTGTAAGCGATAATGTAGGTGTCCTCTCAAATTGTTGTAGATTGCTTTCGGAAACTACCAAGCTCGATGCGTTTATTAACTCCATCGGAGGAACAGCATTATCTGTTGGCTCTTGTAGAGTAAGCACAATTAACTTAGTTCGCATAGCTTATGAATCAAAACTTAACAAGAAGAAATATCTTGATATTCTCAGAGATAGAGTAGAGCTTGACTGTAAGGCTCTTTATAGTATGAGACATATTCTTAAAAGAAATATTGAAAAGGGTTTGCTTCCTAATTATCAGGACGGAGCGGTTGAACTTGACAAACAATTTTGTACAATCGGGGGTATCGGTATGTACGAAGTTATGGATATGTTTGGGTTGATTGACACAGACGAGTTCAATAATAAATCATATTCTCCCGAAGCTGTAGAATTTGCGACAGAAATTCTTGATGTTATCAATGAAGTAAAAGACAATTTTGAATGCGATTTTACTTTTAATGTTGAGATGATTCCCGCTGAAAATTGTGCTGGCGTTATTTGTCAGGCAGATAACCTTTTATACGAACAAGACAAATATTTCATTTATTCTAATCAGTGGATACCCCTTATAGAACAGTGTACAATTCAAGAAAAGTGTCGCCTTGGCAATTTGTTTGATGCAAAATGTGGCGGTGGTTGTATTGCTCATATTAACATTGAAAACAGATTTCCTACAAAGGATGCCGCTTGGGATATGTTAAACTATGTAGCATCAAGTGGAGTTATCTATTTTGCATTTACAACAAAGATTTCCGTATGTGAAGATAAGCATGCATTTATCGGATTACAGCATTGTCCTCGCTGTGGCAAGCCGGTAGCAGACCAGTACGCAAGAGTTGTAGGATTCTACACTCCCGTAAGTAGTTATCAGAAGATCCGCAAGAGAGAGTTTAATCATCGCAAGTGGTATAATGTTCTCCATCAGGATTCGATGTATGGTAATTAAAGGCGTAACAATAGAGGATTTTTCAAACTATAAAAAACCATCTATGTTTATTGCTTTCCCAAAATGCACTTGGAAATGTGACAGGGAATGTGGGGTGCAAGTGTGTCAAAACGGCGCACTTGCAAAAGCCCCAGACGTAGATATAGATGTTAATAAAATAGTAAAAAAATACCTCGACAATCCAATAACAAAAGCAGTGGTTTGTGGAGGCTTAGAGCCTTGTGATTCTTGGTCAGATTTACTGTTGTTTATAGAGAATTTCAGAGAGAAGTCTCAGGATGATATTGTGATATATACAGGGTATAACAAAGAAGAAATTACCGATAAAATCAACATTCTAAAGCGATTCCCTAATGTAATTATTAAAACAGGTCGCTATATTCCCGGACACGAAAAACATTATGACGAAGTTTTAGGCGTGGAACTCGCCAGTCCCAACCAAAGAGCGGAGGTGATAAGTTGAAAATAAAAGTATCGGACAATAAAGAACGGGTAGCCGAAATCAGACAAAAACTTAGGAATAATGATGGACATTGCCCATGCAGACTAACCAAAACAGAAGACACAAAATGTATGTGTAAAGAGTTTCTAGAACAGATAGAGCTTGGCGAATGTCATTGTGGGCTCTATTGCAAGGTTGAATAATAATGAAATTTGAAGTAGTAAACGATAAAAATAAAACAGTAATGCAAACAACAGATGTGTCTTGTATTCCAAACAAGGAAATTCTAAATTCAATGATAAGCGCTGGATACAAACTCAAGCTCGACGGAAAAATACTTTCTAAAAAGGCAATAAATGAACTCACAAAGGGAGAGAAAATATGACAGTAAAAGTAAAAAAATTAACCAGCACGGCAAAAATGCCAGAGAGAGGTAGTAAGTTTTCGGCAGGATATGATTTGTCTGCTGATATAGATAAAACCATACTAATTAGACCGCAAGAAACCATCAAGATACCAACCGGATTATCTTTTGAAATCCCCGAGGGTTATTTCGGTGGGATTTATGCAAGAAGCGGTCTTGCAACCAAACAAGGCTTAAGACCCGCAAATGCTGTGGGGGTATGCGATAGCGACTATAGGGGCGAGTATATCGTAGCATTATACAATGATAACGACAAAACTCAAATCATAGAGCCCGGGCAAAGAATAGCACAGGTTGTGTTTCAGCCATATTTGATTTGCGACTTGGAAGAAGTTGACATTCTTACGCACACCAAAAGAGGCAGAGGCGGATTCGGAAGCACCGGCGTTAGATAATCGTAAAAAATAGGGTAGAACGGAATGTTCTACCCTTAATTTTATTAAATAATACCACTGCCCGTGTATTTTTACTGAGGTTCGCCCACGGTTATTTCGCCCATTTCAAGCCTCATTTTTTCTTCTTGCTCTGTTTGGTACTCTTCAAACACCTCAATCGGAATTTCGTCATAGTAATCCTCCACTATAAGACCAACCTCGATATAAAGCTCCGAAGAAAATTCATCGGGGTTATTTTTTTTCCTAAATATAAATCCCTCTTTCGGGATACGTCCTTCTCGTTCCATTATTTATCCCTCCTTACACAAGCGAAAATGTCCAGTTTGTCTTATCTGCAATAAGTTCCGCCCACTCATCCGCAGTGAATGCCGCTTCTTTTGCGGTTTTTTTGAAGGTTGCGGTTTGTCCGCTTGACGTCGCAGAAAGCGCATTAACCACGCTTGTTATGCTTTCTTTATTAAGCGGAGAATACTGAAGATTGATACTCACCGCAATAACACTGCCTTCCTCGAAAATTAAATCAGTAAGTGCATTACAATACTGGAACGCTGAACTTAATCCGCTTGTGGTTTTTTCACTTACTTTAATAGAGATGTGCGTTTTATGACCTGGGCTATGCCCTTCATCAAAGCACGAGACCATTTGTGTAATATTCGAGAAATCCACCTCGATGTAATCAACCCAAGCGTTACTGAACATAGAATTCGCTGATGTTGTCGAGCTCAAGTCAACTTTGTCCTTAATCGTTCGGAAGTCCAGATTTTTGGCACCATAGTTGCAAAAATAGAATAAAAATTGCCCGTGTTGTCCTGTCGGTTTTATCACATATTTCGGATTTAACGTTTCTTCATTCCATCCCGAGCCTGCGAAACCGCCCGAATATGTACCTCGGTTTCCGTTCTTTTGATTCGAATCCCAAAACCTATCATACTCTGCTTGTTTTCCAGCCCCAAAAACCTCATCATAGTCCGTCTTCGCCCTTGTTATCTTCTCCGCTATCGTCATTCTGCATCCCCTCCCGAAAGAGCTATCGCATATGCGTGCAGCTCATCAAGTGCGGCGCTGATGTCTCCGAGGGATTCATCAAGCCGCAATCCAACGTGACGTTCCATGTTTAGTTCATCCGCTATGCGGAAGTTGTCAATCTCGCCTTTGGTATATGCTCCTACCTGCACCGCCGTGACGTTATGGGGGTTGTTCTCGTTTGCGGTGTGTGAATCAAGGTCTCCGTAGATGACTCCCATCTCATTTGAGACATATACCTCAATCTCCGTCATTGTTTCAGCTTTCGTGTAATAGTCCGACATATCAACGTTGCCGCCGATCCCGCTCAATGCATCGTCAAGATCTTCTCTGTCTACAAATTCCATGTCATTTTCAAACTGAGACAACTTTGTAGGTTTGTTCTTGATATAATCAACTTTCGTTTCGTCTTTCTGTGCCCAATCGGAGGGCATAACAGGTGTAACGGTTGGATTTCCTATAATCTTAGGCATTAACAAACACCTCCGTTACGGTTGCTTGAAGTGTGTAAGCATTTTCCGGAACATTACCTACACAATACACCGTGACTACTCCATCATCATTTTCGGCAACAAATGCAAGGTCTTTTTCATAAAATATTACCATTTGTTCAGATGAAATCTGTAGATCAACCTTGCTATTAGGAGTAATAACCGCATTGTTTACATTCACAATTTGCCCGTATCGTGTGCCAACAACGTTGTCATTGGAATCAAGCACATTTTCTGGAGTCCAATTATCTATACCGCCAAGAATGTTTACAAAAGATTGCACTATGGTAGAGCCTGAAGCCCCACCGTTAATATCATCAACCGTGGCAATTCTTTTTGTCTTGTTATTAGGATCAACATCATACCAACCATCTTCTTTAGCAATAAGCCCCCTCGTGCCATTTGGCACAGAAGGGGTGCTTTCAGTCTTAGGCATAGTTAAAGGATTTTTTGCAATAAAAGACATATTCTATCGCCTCCTTTTTAGTTATTATTTATTATTGAATTATATTCTTTTTCGGTCAGCAGACCCTTTTCATAAAGTGCATCTATGCGGTTAGCAGACCACAAACGAGGATAATATTCTTTTGCCATCTCAAAGGGCGTCTTTTTTTCTGCCATATTATAATTCCACCCCCGTCATTAAAGCGATGAATTCGATATCTGCCCTCAGTCTCTCGATGTCCGTAGGAGGAACTTCTACATCCTCGGGTTTAGGCATAGTTCCCGCAACCCACTTTGTGACAGTCATAACTCCATCAATCTCTTCGGCAGTTACTTCGCCAAAGGGGAAGTTCGGTGTTTCTAGATCTTCAGGGATAACTGCATACCCTTCGGGAACTATTGTGAAGTTTCCCGTTTGATTTTGGTGCGCCCCATTTTCAAATGCTTTGATTTTTACGATTCTCATTTTCATCCCCCTTTTATCCTATTAAAATATATCTGTAAGTTTTTCCACTTTCATTAAACTGCATAAATGCGCCGTTACTGGTATTCGCAGAGTACCAACTTAAACAGTTGTTGCCCCATAAAACTTCAACTGAGCGTAGATTTTCTCCCGCAAAATAAAATGATGTTGATTCACCCTTTAACGCCATGATGGTGTTCGCACCATCATCTTGACGAATCAAAGCAATTTTAATATCAAAATCGGCGGTTACCGTATTGGGATTGTTAGAACCCGACGTTCCCGTTCCAATATAAGAACCGCATGTGATTTGCGCCGCACCAATATCTCCCGGAGTTGGTTTGTTGGCCGTGTTATAGGACTCTATCCACTCAGACCACACTTCAGTATCCGTGGTGCATGTTCGATAATATTTTACGCCCGTGTTAAAGGCTCTGAGTTCTTGATACATATACGATGGTTTTCCCGCTGCATAACCAACTGTCATTACGAAAGCAACTCCGACTGGACAATTAGCTAATGTTAGGGATGTCTCTGTAAATGGACAAATATAGTTGCCGGATGTAATATATGAATTAAGGTCGTCGTTCTTGTTAACTGCCGTGCCACCACCGATGCTTAACGCCATAATATCATTTGGTGTGATTAGATCTTTGTTGCCCGTATGAAGCACTTCGTGCTCCGACATCGGAATAATTTCGTTCTTGGTGTAATGCTTTTTTTTATTTGTCGATCTTGAAAAATATACCTTGCCGTCGTAATTAGATATTTTCAGCGCACACGGATAACTTATCGAGCTTTCAGGGAGTTCAACAGGAAAATAGTATCCTGATTTGCCAAACTCCGCTTGCTTTTCGGAGCTTGTGTAGTCGCATCCACTCGCAAGTAAAAGCGAGTTTGACCCCGTTTGTGTTCCCACGCCAACCATTGGAACACCAATTTCTGAATACATGATGCCAAATCTAATACCACCTTCAGTTGTGTTTCTTGTAGCATTTCCTACCACGATATCATCTCCAAGACCAACCGCGCCAACATCGTCAGCCGTTAGTGCGTCAACAGCTTTAAACGCTTCTTCAATCCCATCCTCGATTCTATTCATATTCTCGGCATCAAAACGAGTGAGAGCATCTTGTCCTTCAGGAATAGAAGGCGGGTTTGACGGATCGGGAACATTAACCCACGTTTTTTTTATATAAGCCATAATATATCTCCTTCCTATTAAACCTTAAACATTGCAACTGCATTTTTTAAGTCAATCCAGTACATAATACAAACCAAATCTCCTTGATTTAAAGTTTTTCCAGTCTCATTGCGTACAAAAAAAGATGTTGTGTCGTAAGGCAATCTTACTTCAACATCGTCTTCTATATTCGCCGATTTAACAACAGTTGCATTTTTCATTTTTACATTATTTTTTAAATACCCGTCTTCTCTCATTTTTGCTAAAAGGAAAGGGTATAATATATCTACAAATTTTTCAATTTCTTTATTAGTCATATACTCCAGCCTCCACAACACTAAAGTCTTGCAGGATATTGACGCTTGCAATATTTAACGTCATACTGCCCGAAGCGGACAAAGAAAATCCTGTAATCAAAAACAACTCTTTTGACATATTGTTATTTGGAGTAGATACCGACACCAACTTATTAACATCTAAGTGATATAGAGTAATAGACGAAACACTTCCGCTCTTTTGTAGTATCGTGTCTGTCTTAGCATAGTATTTCGCCAACTCAACACACTGCTCGTCGGAGTAATATTGATTATCCTCGTAAGGTTCTCTTGTCCTCAAACCTATTTTTTTTATGCATGTGTTGCTTAATGGATTACGATTTTGAACTCTGCCCTTAAACTGATAACCATTTACAATATTTCCTAACACAATGAAGTCGTTATGAATCTTTTCAAAATCATGTTTTTGTGTAAGCCCTAAAAATGTTTTTTCGTCAACAGTATAATGCCACAGAATCTCTTTGTTTGTGTCCGTTACGTCTTCGGCAGTATCAATCATAGGTTCCAAAACAAGTCTTCCATTAACGTCATAATATATATTGGCACACAGGATAGTTGCGTACTCCAATAAAACGTCTGCGAGCGTTTTGCCTCTTTCAACTGTAGCCGTATACGGACACTCCCAAACATACTTTGTTGTTGTTATAGTCTCGCCAGTATCCTTATCTATAGTTTTTAACTCTGTTGTTTTATCTTTGAAGATAGGCGATAATAATGGCAAAGTAGGGTCAACCATTTCTTCTTTGTTGTCTGTGCTACTAAAATCATTTTCAAATCTCGACAATCTTAAAAGCTCTCTTGTCGCGGAATACAAATTAACATCTATGTTAGTCTGATAGGTGCCAGAAAGTCTCCCGAACAAAGTGCCATCCAAATAAGCCCATTTGTCGGCGCCATTTATTGTAATAGTTCTTGTGTCCGGGTTATAAACATCTTCAGGATTAGTAACATAAAAGACCCCTTGTGGAAAATAATAAGGGGTCTCCGAGTCTAAATATACGCCCATCCAAAGCTTGAACTTTTGGCCTATCCATATGCTGTCAAAATCGACAGGGAAAACATTTCTATCATTATTTAGAGTTAAGGTGCAGCTTCGTCTACTGCCATTCGTATAATTAACAGATAAGTCTATATCAATTTTATATAGGGCGTTTGTAAATTCAAAATTTACAGATTCATCTGGATTTAACCACTCTATTTTAATAGCTGGACGAAAATCCCCTTTTATCGCCTTTAAATACTTGTCGAAACTCATTTTATTATAACCTTTCCATTGTAAGGCATGTCGGTAGACAGCGTTATATTGTATTCGGAGTCTACTTCTACGCCACCCAACACGGGAACAAAAGAATCACCATTCTCCATAAATAGTTGTACAATTGGAGCTTCGACCTCGTGTTGAGTAAATAAAATACTTATGCTGTTGTCCATCCAATCGCTTACAGATATGTTTTGCGTGTGCATAACATTAAACGTCTTCGACCAAGAGCCATTAGAATATTTATACCATTGATTTTCGTCGGTGTCGAATACCAATGTATTTTCGCTCAAATAGTCTGAAGACAATAGTTTGCGTTCTTGTGTAGATAAACTCCTTGCGTTTTTGGACAAATACTTAGAAACAAGATTAAAGTTGTAATCTATGATGTTCTTTACCTCTCCACCGGTTGCACCATTTCTCCATTTCTTAATCATTGGTATCACCACCTTCTACATGATATATTTTTCTGCCCAAATTAGACTCTTCTGTTTGTAATACGTCTTCTTTCGCCGTCCATTTATGCGAATTAATCCAATGATACTTATCATCCCATACATAATCGACATAAGGTACAACCTCACCAGTTTCTGTAAGAATCCAGCTTGTCGTATCAGCTTTAGGATTGTTAATAATTGATATTCCAGAAACTTCTCCAACCTCAGTCCAAGAAATCTTGGCACTCTTCACGGATTGGATCGCACTATATTCTTCTGTTATATTGATTGGTGCAGTTATTTTAACTTCCCATATATTGCCCTCGATGTCTTTTAAGAATTTGCGTCTTGTGTCGCTTGTTAATTTCTTTAACTCGTCAATCATATTCGGGGTTTGCACATAACTGCCGTCATAACAAGATACATAACCACACAAGGCACTTAATCCGCCACTCCAATAATTTGCAGTACCATACTGAATAGTTGGGTACTTTGTGAAATTTTGCAACACCGAAACTACTGCGTTGTTACTCATCGCATCAGTAACTATATTTAATTCAAACTTAAACATCTTATTAAGATAGAATACATTTTCTTCTTCGGATTCATCAACAACTAATAAACTCCAATATCCCCAGTCGGTCTTTACCTCATTTGTAATAGACGGGTATAACACAATGCCATTACCAGAATGTGTCGCGGCAGGATACAGATAGTAAGTATATTCCGTATTGTTTTTTACGGCATAATCTATAATATACCTCTTAGATTTTGCCTCGTCTGTCTCCTCCTCAACCGTTCCTACGTATTCTGTATATAAATCATCTCCAGCCTTTCTTCTGATCTCATATCCTTTAATATTAGTTGTCAACGAAGAATTGCCAGCAGACATATCATCCTCATTAAATTTTGCCAACATAAGAGTATTAGAACCCCATTTGTTTGGCTCTATATCAATATATTGAAATTTCGACTGATCATCTAATGACGTTGTTATATATAAGTAGTCACAAACTTGGTTGCCGCCTAATGTAATTTTATTATATCCCATATAACTATTCCCCCTTTAAGTTAGACCAGTTGCCAAAAGTAGGATAAAAATCGTCTTTTGGATATAAATCTTCAGACGGATAAATACAATTGATAACTTTTCCCTCAAAAACATTAAGTTCAACGAGGTGCTCGCCGCCATCATCTTCTATCAACGGAGACATAAGAATGTTATACCAAACATATTCAGAGGGTCTGTTTATAACAGTGTACTCTGCAAAAGCTACTGCTCCATTACGACCAACAACATCATACCTAAATACGCCATTACTATACGAAAGTTTTCGTTTGACTTCATAACCCATATCGTCATATCCTTCGGCAAAAAACAATGTTGCTTCATCTCCCGACAACAACTGTGTGCTAAGCGCTATATAAGAATCCTCATCGATATCGAAATTTAGACTTGCATCGCGGTCATATGTTACCTTGAACTTATTAGGAATTTTTATTGAACACTGCTCATCTACAGGATAGTTTGCTTTAAATGTCGTGTTCTCAAGATTAACTATATTGTCATCTGCATCTTTTAAAACGCCGGAAATGACGAGTGCTTTATTCCAGTCCAACACAATCGCTGGCTCGTTTTTTAAAGTCTCTACCTTAAAATCGTTGCTTAAAAACGTAGAGGTGTAAGAAACTGAGAAATACAGGGGAGCAGGAAGAATTTTTGCATTGTTTTGTGTTTCAATAAATAACTCGACAGAATAGTTGCCACTATTTAAAAATCCGTCGTAGTTACAAATTATGTTGTCGGCGCTTCCATATATTTGATTTTTGGTAATTGTGTCTATAAATACCTGACCGCTATCGGTGTCCGTGATTTTCCATCCGTATCTTTTTAGCTGAACCCCATCCTCTTGTTCGTATGTGGCTTTAAATGTGCAAGCTCTACTTGCTATCGTTTCGCCATCATTTAAACCAACATAATCTTCATCGGTTTGATATTTATATGAAATACTAATATCAGGGATTTTATTTGCATAAAAAACCTCTTGATAACTTGTGGTAGTAACGCCGGAGTTTCCCCACAAAGTAATAGTCCAGTAATATGCTTCTGATCGATTTACAAAAGTGGTGTTATTTTTAAGATATTCTTTGAGGTTTATCTGGAATGCTACATTCCTATTTTTCTCATCAACGGGATAAAAGGAAGATTTTAGGGTGATTTTGTCACTATCAAAAACTATGTCGTTATTAACAATGTCATAAATCACAATTTGCCAAGCGTTTACCGATTCGTTTCCGTCAACTATACATGAAAACGGAATTTCGTCGGCACTTATATCAATAGTACACTCTTCTTTGTTTGTACTTGGTTTCATGAATTTTGGTTTATTTAACACCACGCATCACTTCCTTTCTTTATTAATAAAATAGAACTGCTCTACAGTCGTAGAGCAGTTCGCGATTATAATTATTTATGTGTTGTCACATATCTTCTTAATCCGTTAATCCAATCCTCATTGCCTTGTTCTCCAACAGTTAATCCGTTAATATGAATGCTGTTGTCTATAGTCGTATTCTGTTTGCTCACATTGGACGACGAAACAAAAGGTGATATTTTACCCAGATTGCTTAAATCCCAAAGGCTTCGCAGGTTGGCCATCTGTTCGCGATTAAATACGACACCACCTGCACCAATATTTCCAATGGTAGGTTGGCTAATAGGTATAAGGCGACCACTTGAAGGGATATAAAATTCCTCGCCGTCTTCGCCCATAAGACTCAATCCACCAGCAGTATAACGAGTGCCGTCGGCATACTTATAGAACGAGCCAACCCCACCTTGGGTTTTTCCGTCCCAGTTAGGGTTGGACTGTATAAAACCACCGCCACAATCAACATACTGGTCTGATGTGTTGACTTTCTTTGAGGAACTACTACCGGAAGATGAAGAGGAACCGCTAGAAGACAATGACCCCTTAGAAGAAGAACCCCCTGAAGACGACGAACCACTGGAAGAACCTGATGGTGCCTTTGCATAAGAGCCCTTGTAGTTATCTGTGGTTGTGTTGCTTACCTTTGTACTCTCGTAACTTCCGTCTGCTTTTACACCCGTAATCTCGTAGGTGCCACCTGCTGTTACTACTTTGTCGCCCACTTTAAGTCCGGCAGGAGCTTTCCCATCGGCATTTACTTTGTAGGTTTTGCCTAAATCAGAATCATCGTCGTCATCGTCGTCTTTGTCGTTAATCTTCTTGATTAAGGCCTTTATTGCATCCGAATAGCTTTTCAAGTCTTTTACTATGTCGTCTATGCCAATAGACATATCACCAAGGTTATCGTTAATGATCGTAGACATAGTTTCTGTGCTCTCGGATAAAGAGGTAGAAAACGAATCGACACTTCCGCCAGTCGCTTCAATAACTCTCTGAAGTTCAGGCGAGGAAACTTCAGAAATTTCTTTTAATGCCTTGGCAACCTCATCGGACTCACCATTTAACATTTCTTGCATCTCAGACCATTTATCTCTTATTTGTTCTAAATCGGTTTCGAGATAATTAATCTGTGTTGTTATGTCGTCTTGTGCTTCTGTAAGCTTGTTTATAGAGTCAATCTGCTTTAAAGACGTTTCTTGCTTTTCTCTTTCTATTTCCGCTTCTGCAAGTTCGTTTTTAGCATCAATAACATTCTGGGTGTTTGCAACCCATTGCCACTGACCATTAATGAACATACGAACATTGCGCTCTGCAAGAACATTATCTAATTTCTGACGTTTCTTGGCGACGTCAAGTTCTGCCTTTGCAATTTCGTACTGTTTCATCATAGTCTCATACTGCATTTGATACTGTGATGTTATTTCGGCAATAGTCTCCTTGCTTGCGCCAAGGATATCTTCTTCATACTGCCTTTGAAGTTCGTTAGCTGCTGACTGAATATCTAAAAGTTCTTCGCTTAAAGTATTATAGTCTTCCTGATTAAACAACAACTCCCGAGTTTCTTCATTCAGATACTCATACATCGACTGCGAAGCCTTTAGCTCTTTGTTGATTTCGTGTTGGGCTTCGGTTACAGAATTGGTAACATCATAATAAGCCTGTAATAATGTCGCTAAAGAGCTGTATTGGTTTGACTCAAAACTTAAAGCATCCTTTTCGTCCTGCTTCATCTTTTCATAATCTTCAATCAACTCTGAAATTGTTTCGATTATGTTTTCCTTCGCTACTGAATATAGCTTTTGAGTGTATTCCTGTGACTTTTCAGTATACTCTTCAAGAGACATAAGGTTTTGTGCATAAGCCTCGTCGAGTATTTTGCACTGGCGTTTAATAGCTTCGATTTCACTGTCGTTAAAGTCGTCCCAGTCATTATAGTGATTTCTTGCATTAATATACTTGTCAATGTTGGACAGATGTTTATCTACTTCGCTTTGCGCCAAAGAATAAATTCTTTGAGAATATTCTTCTAATTTTGTAGCATATTCTTCTGTAGACAAAAGACGCTGGTTATACGCCTCTTCAATGATTTTTGTCTGCCTTTGAACAGCTTTTAACTCGTTATCTCCGTACGCATCCCAATCATTATAGTGATTTCTTGCAGCGATATAATCTTCGATATCAGAGATGGACTTCTCCATGGCATCTTTTCGAGCTTCAAAGATTTTCTGCTCTATGTCTTTAATCTTATCTAACTCATTTGGAAATTCAGTTTGGAATCTCTTAAGAACACGTTCCCACGCGGCAATTTCGTTATCTCCGTATAGCTCCCAATCGTTATACGCATTTCTTTCGTTTATCCAGCGTTCTGAATTAGAGTAAGACCAATCGACAATTGCCTCTTGAGCCTCCCACCAAGCTTGTTGAAGTTGCTGGATTTCTTCTTTGTGCTTTTCGGGATCTAATGCACGAAGTCTTTCCGCCTCTTTATGGTACTCATCTTGCATTTGCTTGTAATAAGAAGTGGTATCAGCAAACGGATTAGCTTCAAGCGCCATATCGCGAGCGTGTTCGATATCTCGAATAATATTCTCGTGTTGCTTATTGTAGGAATCGAGTTTGCTATTCTGCGCATCCCACCAAGTTTTTTGCAACTCTTGGATTTCATTGGAGTTGTCATCGTAACCCATAGCACGAAGTCGATTTGCTTCTTCGTGAGCCACCATTTGAATTTGATCGTAATAGCTGGTAACGTTGACATCGTCGCCGTGCAACTCTTTTTCTAAATCTATCTGATGCTCTATGTCTTTAATGCGATTGTCAGCAAGATCTCTATAAGCTTCGTTGATTTTGCCTGTAATATCAAGACGTTCTTTTTCGCTCTTTGCTAGATTGTCAAAAGCGTGTTGAAGTTCTTGAATGTACTTAACTTCGTCTTGGTGTATTTTATAACGATTTTCTGCATCTTTGAGGTAATTATCGAGGGCTTCGTTTTTGTCTGAACCAGAATCTTTAGCAGCTCCGCTGTAATCGGGGATTGTTCCGCTGATTATTTTGTCGATTTCCTCTTGGGCTTTTGCTATACGAGCAACGCTTTCTACATCTGCATTGTATTGGTCTCTATGCTTATCGAATGCTGGCCTATCTTTTTCGCCTCCATAATAATCACCAACCCCGTCACCATCAACATCATAGCTTTTACCTGACATAAGCTTGTAAGCGTCGGCGACAGATTTAACACCCTTTAATTCGTCTCGTGATATCTTAAGACGATTTAATGCACCTGTAGTGGCGGCTTGCAACATAGCTGCTTGTGCTTCGGCGTAAGCCTTACTTAGATTACCTACGGCGGTTTCGGTCAATCCGAGTGTCTTTAATTCTTTCGATAGGGCGTCAAGTTCAACTTGTGTGGCGTTAGCAAAATCAAACGTTGCTAATTTATTCTTGACTTTTGCATTTGTCAACCAAACTTGTGCAACAGCACTTGCATTTACAACTCCATTCTCTCGAAGAATTGCAGCTATTTGCTGTTCGGTCACACTATTAAGGTCTTCACCTGCAAAAGCATTGTCTAAAATCTTATATGTCAACTCAGACATAATCCGATTAAATTCAGACGATCCCGCTTTAGCTTTTAAAAGCTTGGCCTCATATTCAGCCCATTCCTCGTTTGATAGGTCGGTGGCATCCTTTACCTCTTTGAGAGTTTTAATAGTAATATATCCGTCGTCAGACAACTCTTTAAAAGCAGTGCCAAGGGGTTTAATAGTATCCGAAACCTTCTCAAGTTCATCTAATGAAGCTGTCATTTTACCGGTTTCTTTTCTTGCGTTTGCGATTAAATTTTCGACTTCCGCCCAGTCTTTTACACCACCGGGTGACACATCTAAATCGGCGAGGATTTCCAAATCATCCAATTTAAGTTGACCAATTTCTTTGTCAAAATTTCCTTTAAGCTTTTCTTTAACATTGGCAATCATTGTATCAACATCAGAAGAAGTTTTCCCGTCACTACCAGTTGATATTCCAAATAATAGCTTAATATACTTTTCTGTTTTGTCAGGCAGGGGTTCAATTATTTTAAGAAATGCAGAAAGTTTTTCTTGGTATTCACCCACTGTAATATCGCCTTTGTTAAATTGGGTTTGAATTCCGAGCATCATCTGAAATTCAGATGATATTTTTTCTCCGTTTTTGCCCTTGAACTTATTTGTAACGTTTTTCGTTACCCAAGAAGCCATTTCGGTTTCATCTTTGAACTGCCTATAAAACTCAGAATCAAACTGTCCAACAATCTGACTGACGATATCTTGCACATCTTTGTCTAACTCTTGATACTCGAATGATCGTTCCAAATACGCTTGCATTATAGGCTTAATGCTCGCTGTCTGAGCATTTATTTCTGTGTTAATTATATTTAATGCTGCTTCAATAGCGAGCATATTCTCTTTAAAATAATCTTCGCTATCAACATTCCAATATAAAAATCCCGAAGATAATCCAGCCTTATATAACAAGTCTCTTCGTACCTGACTATCTCCGTATTTAACTAAAATGTCTTCTATTAAATCTTCATTTCCTTGAGCAGCTACTAGTTCTTCAGCCAGTTTCTTCATCTGCCACAATCCGGATTCTTCCCAAATTGCAGTCGCTTTATAGTCTACCTTGCTTTTATAGCCTTCAAAGGTCTCAGCAGCACCAGTAATAAGAGCGTCTTGTGCGGCTCTCTTTTGATCTTCATATGCTTTTGTTAGTTGTTCTACATTACCCTTATGAGCAATAATCGCATTGCCTTCGTCGGTATACCCCCGCACCATTTCGGGAAACATATCTGCTACTTTATTGACTATTTCATTATACCTTGCATATTCATCGGTGTTTAAGGAAATATTTCTACCAAGAGAGTCTACTCCGTTGGCAAGTTTTTTGTAGTCAGACGATATAGAGTCTATCGTTTGTTTGTTTGATATTAGTTTATCTCTTTCTTCTTCAAACTTGGTTATAAACTCATCGGCTTTTTCGATGGCGTCTTCTTGTGCATTAGTGAGTGATTGAAAACCTTCAATAATGCCGTTAATAGCCATAAATATGCCCATTGTCATAAGTATATTACCAGCAACTGCGAGAGTCTTTAGACCAACTGAGGCGGCTTTTGCTTTAACCGATGTCACTTCTAGCCCATTGGCCAAATCAACCAAACTGCCCCCTGCTTTAAGCGTAGACCGCGTCGCATTTTGTGCGGCTACACTTGCATTAGACATAGTTGTAGCCCAAGCTTTTGCATGATTGTCAGTAGTTTTTAAAGCCTTGTCGAAATTTAAAATAGCTTGAGAGTCACCTTTTGCGAACCCATTGCCACCAAATATACTATATCCAACGCCATGACCATGCTGCAAGTCCTTTTTCATTGCCCAGAAGGACTTCCTAAACATTCCTATTTTGCTAGTTGAACTGTCAATATCGCTATTAAATGTTTTGAATATCGTACTATAAATATATTTTGATAATGTGGAATTATCTTTTAATTTGACAATTCAATAATAATGTAATATAATTTCTAAAGAATAGGGAGGCGATAATATGAAAGTTGCTGGGTATATATGCGACCACTGTCAAGACTCATGTGATTTCCAAGATGACGATATTCGCGAAGAATATTTGTGTCCTAAATGCGGTAAACCAATGTGGTATTTTTCATCTTATGAAATAGATGAAGTTACCAATAAGAAGATAGGTGATGATTGGTACGACCCATTAAGAGAAGCAAAGTCGCCTGCACCATTTTCAACTCCACAACCAACAACCCCAACAATAACTTGTCCTTATTGCCAGTCAACTAACACGAAGAAAATTTCAGGACTATCAAAAGCAATAAGCGTTGGACTTTTTGGTCTACTTGCTTTAGGTAAAACCACGAAGCAATTCCACTGTAATAATTGCAACGCAGACTTTTAGTTAAAATTCTTATATATTTTTATCATCAAAATAGCACCCAAACGGGTGCTTTCATATTTCACTATAAAATTCATGTTCTATCTCCGTTTCTTTCCACTTACGGTTAGGAGAAAACCTTGCCATTTTTAACGATTGGCAAATCGCAGTACGGACTGTATATTATCGTAGCATCGTTGCATATAACTACGACCAGCGGTTGTCAGTCTCTGAGGGCTTACCATTTAAGGTCTATCCCTGCGAACCCACCGAGTTCACACATTATTACTATGCCTATTTAGTTTCCATAAAATAGGGGAGTAGTGTGAGGTTTACGGTTTTCCTCGCATATTGCGCCTTCGTTTAAGCTTATGTATCTCACAAACTATATAGTCCAAACTATCGTATCCGATAGAAACCCTATATTGTCGGTAATTCAAAACAATAAAGATTTGATAAATATGCCACTAACATATTTATGCCGACATTGTTTTTAATGGAAAAGAATCCAGCAAATATTCCAGCTAAGCTTGGAATTGAGCCAAAAGTGTCTACTAATGCAGTAAGACCCGAAATTAAACCGTTGATTAAATCAATAAAATCTTTTACATCATCTTTGTTGATAAACGTATACCAAAATTCTTCGCCCGTGGCTGTTAGCTGGTCGAGAGAATATTGGAGTGATTGGGTGTAGCGCTGCTGTTCTTTGAGCGCCGACCCGCTTGATTCTTCTGCTGTTTGATATATCTCTTCAAGTCGCTCGGCGTTATTAAGTACAGCTGCCAAAGTGTTTGATTGCTTTTTACCAGCTAAGCCTTCAAGTAAAGCAGCACGCTCTACGTCTTTGAGGTCTTTCCACACCTTTCCAATTTCACTGACGATTGTGTAGATATCTTTGTAAGTATCCTTGTCTTCCATGATGTCTACGCCAGTATAACCTTTTACAAGGCTTTGGAGCTTTGATGTTGATAATATATCATCGGTGGACTCACCGAGTTCTTCGAGCTCAGTCTTAGTTCCGCGAATACGAGCCGAGACGGTTTGCCACATTGTGCCCACTTTTTCAGGCGATTGTACTATTTCATTTCCAGCCGTAATCAGCGCTATACTCTGATTTAAATCTG
>JAEIGA010006494.1_pt1 | contig 17808 bp, 14 predicted proteins | sample 9270691 | NCBI WGS metagenome assembly JAEIGA01 (sample SAMN17057246, study PRJNA624740) | gut metagenome | biome: biome; isolation source: fecal sample | host: Bos grunniens | place: China: Xizang | collected 2019 | reverse complement strand
CATCAGCCGTGGGGCGACGATGTGCTGCCCGGTAAGGCGATGGGGCGATGGGGTACTCATTTCGGGCGAAATCAGACATGGGCGAAAAGCGGCAAGGGGTTCTTCGAATATCTCAACCGCTGTCAGGCGTCGCTTCAATGGGGTGAGCCGTCGGCGGCGAAGTTGACGCTGAAAGGGATTACGCCGTCTTCCGTCCCGGTTGAATCGATTGTGCGCGAGGCATCTGACGAATACCGTTTTTTTGTCGTCAACCGTTCGATGAAGAGCGTGAACTTCAAGGCGGTTTTTGAGAAGAGCGGTTTTGTAGCCGGATGGTATGATCCTGTTTCTGGTCGAGATATGCCTTTAAAGATGGTCAACGGCGAGATTCCTTTAACGCTTGCTCCCTGCGGATCGGGATTTTTGAAGCTGCGGAAAATTCGGCGGCGGTCGGCACAGTATTCGATGTGGAGCGATTATATGCAGGGGCTGATTTCCTTTGATTCGCTCTCATCCAAGGAAATCAAAGGCGATTGGAAATTGTCGTTCGGCGAAAAGACGATTATAACGAACGAGCTTGTCGATTGGACTAAAAGCGAAGACGACGATTTAAAGTATTTCAGCGGAACCGCCGTCTATTCGATAAAATTCAATATGACAGAAGTAGGAGGAGAAAAAATCTTAAGCCTCGGAGACTGTAACAACCAGATCGCAAAAGTCATCCTGAACGGTAAAAAACTTGCGACATTATGGTGTGCGCCGTACGAGGTCTGGCTGCCTTCGGGGGCACTGGCGGAAGGCGAGAACGACCTGAGAATCGAGTTTACGAACGTATGGGCCAATAGACTTATCGGCGACGAACAGGAGATAAGCGATTGCGATTTCGTCGAAGCCCCGATTGCGGGCGGAACGTATCTGAAGAGGTTTCCAAAATGGTTCGACGGAAGCGTTAAGAACCGCTCGTCAAAGGGTCGCAAGAGCTTTACCGACTGGAATTATTTCACTAAGGATTCCAAGCTTGTTCCTTCAGGGCTGCTTGGGCCTGTACGTATAGGAAGAATCTCGATCAGGTAATCTTCGGGTGAATATGATATAATATCGGGAAGACCGCGATTGATAAATTGTTGCAGACGCTTACGCATGAATCGCGAGACGATTTAATACAGTTCATGAGTAAAAAGGTTATTATTGTCGGAGCCGGATTTACCGGATTGCAGCTTGCGCGCACGCTCGTCGCGGAGGATGTGCACGTGGTTCTGGTCGATCGTGATCCGGAAAAGGTTCAGCATGCGAGAAATGCGCTCGACTGCACCGTCGTCGAATCCGACGGCAGCAGTCTTGAGACTCTTTCGGAAGCCGGCATAGCTTCGGCCGACGCGCTCGTTACGCTTACGGCGGATGACGAGACGAACCTGATCGTGTGTTCGCTCGTGGATGCCGATTATCCCGACGTGCTGAAAATCGCGCGGGTTCGCAACTATGCGTACTATATGAGGACGACGGCTACAGCCAGGCGTCACGCCGACGCGACGGCAAGCGGCGAACGCAGACCGCTTTTCGGCGTTGACCACATGCTCAATCCCGACGTCGAAGCGGCGGCGGCGATTTCCCGTGCGATGGCTCTGGGTGCGGTAGGAAGCGTCATCGATCTGGGCGGCGGATACGGCATCGTGTCGGTGTCCGTAGCCGCAGGCGGTCCCTTTGACGGAATGCCCGTCCATAAACTTTCCACTCTTCCGGGCTGGCGGTATCTCATCGCGTATGTGGAGTCGGATAAAGCCGCTGTTCTGCCGGATGGAAAAACCGTGCCCAAAGCCGGAGACCGCATCGGCGTCGTGGTTTCGCTCTCGGATATTCCTTCGCTTATGCATTTCATGGGGCGTTCCGACGAGGATGTTTTGAGGACTGTCACCGTTTTCGGAGCAGACAAGGTCGGCACGCTGGTTGTCGACAGCCAGCTGCCGCAGCGCCGGATCTCCACTTTTTCAAAAATATTCGGCGCGTCTTCCCGGTCGGGTTCGCGCGAGATAACGATCGTCGATAAAGATCCCGCGCTCTGCCGCGAGGCGGCGGAGCGTTTCGGCGACGTCCGCGTGCTGTGCGGCGATATGGCTGACGCCGATCTTTTGCGGGAGGAGGCGCTTGACGCTTCCGATCTGATGATCGCGGCTTCTGGCAATTATGAGAGCAATCTCGTGATGGCGGCCTATCTGAAATCGCGCGGAGTAAAAAGAACCATCGCGCTCACCCTGTCCGGCGAGTTTGGCGATGTCGCCCGCAAGCTCGGCGTCGATGTGGCGGTGCCTATGCGCGATACGGTGGTCGACTGCATCGTCAGTCATCTGCGGGGAGACAACGTCAAGTCAATTCACGCCGTCTGCAACAGATCTTTTGAAATCGTGGAATGCGAGGTGTCGGCTACGAGCTATGCCGCCGGCAAGACTCTTTCGAAACTTTCTTCGAAAGGCGGGCGGTTTATCGTTCTTCTGGTGAGCGATGCCGAAAGCGGAAAATTTTCGCCTCCGAACGGCTCGACCGTGATTCAGTCCGGTACGCGCGTCGTTCTGGTCGTCCACGCCGGATCGACCAAGATAATCCAGATGTTCACCGGAAAGGCGTGAGACGGATGGCGTTGTCTCTTCTCAGGATCTTTTCGTATGTTCTCGCGCTGGCGGGCGTCGCGCTGGCGTTGCCTTTCGCCGTCGCCGTCAGATACGGCGAGATACGTCCGGCGTGGTCGTTCGCGATGCCGATGGCGGCAAGCATTGCCGCCGCCGTCGCGATAACCGTAGCCTGCCGCCGCGTCAAAGCGGCGCCGCTAAGTATCCGCGCGGCGTTTGTCGCGGTAGGCGGCAGCTGGGTTCTGCTGGGTTTCTTCGGATCTCTTCCTCTTTGGTTCAGCGGCACGATGGGGGACTTTGCAAACTGTCTGTTCGAGAGCATAAGCGGTTTTACGACCACGGGAGCGACGGTGATCTTCGATGTCGAGTCTCTGCCGCGCAGCGTGAACCTGTGGCGCTGCGAAATGCATTGGCTCGGCGGTATGGGAGTCGTCGCCCTCGTCGTCGCGCTCGTTCCGCTTCTCGGTATCGGCGGCATGAAGCTTATTCAGGCCGAAACGACCGGCCCCGAGAAGGGTAAACTCACCGCCCGCATAACAAATACGGCGAAGGTCCTCTGGTTCATTTACGTGGGCTTTACCGTCGCCCAGTTCGTTCTGCTGATTCTGTGCGACATGGAGAAGTTTGACGCTTTGTGTCTTTCGTTTTCGACTCTCGGCACGGGCGGCTTTTCGTCGCGCAATCTGTCCGTCGGCTCGTTCGGAAGCCCCGCCGTGGAATGGATTACGTTCGTGTTCATGATTCTGGCGTCGATAAACTTTGCCCTCTACTACCGCTTTTTCACGGGGCGAGTCGGCGGCATCTGGCGCGACAGCGAGTTGAGGGCGTTCCTCGGAATCGTGCTGGCGGCGATAATCTGTATCGTTTTTATCGAACTTCCCGGGTCGGACGGCTTTTTCAAGACGCTGAGAGATTCGGCGTTTCATGTCGCCTCCATCATATCCTCGACGGGGTTTATGACCGATGATTATACGGCGTGGCGTCCGGCCGCTCAGATAATTCTTCTTTCACTCGTGGTTATCGGCGGATGTTCCGGTTCGACGGCCGGCGGCGTCAAGGTTATGCGCTGGACCGTTCTCTTTAAGCAGCTCGTGAACGAGTTCAGGCGCCTTGTTCATCCTCGCGGAGTTTTCACGTTGCGTCTTAACGGACAGCCGGGGCGTGAGACGATCGTTCCGTATGTGGCGGCGTTTGTCGTCGCGTATCTTCTGCTCGTATTCATCACCATGTTTTTCGGCGCGTTGGCGGGGCTTGCGCCTTTCGAGGCTCTGACGGGTTCGCTGAGCATGGTGGGCAACGTCGGCCCCGCGTTCGGCGAATTGGGGCCGACGGCGCATTACGGCAACATTCCTGATCTCTTGAAATGGTGGTACTGCGTCGCGATGCTCGCCGGGAGATTGGAGATATTCACGCTCTTTATTCTTATCGGAACGGTTTTCGGTTCCCGCCGCAAAAATGTCGGCACGGGACGTGTTGATTGAGGTGTGTCATGATTTTGAAAAAAACGGCAACAGCATTCTTTTTTGCGTCGTCCGTGCTGAATATGTGTTTCGGCGACGGGGATTGGCGTTTTGTCGCGGCCGAGCAGGGCGCGACGAACGTCGTAATCTCATCCGCGGCGCCCGGTTCGCCGCATGAATTTTCATGGAAGTGGAGCCCTTATGAAGATCCGAATGTCGCGAAAGATGCGGAGGCTTTCGCGTGGATTGACGAGTGCAAGATCGCAGACGGCGGGCGTACCGTGCTGGTGTGCGCTTCGAACGGGGGGGCGGCGGCGATTGACGTCGCATCGCGCAGGGCGCGCTGGTATCTGAAGCTCGCTCCCGATACCGCGGGGCCTCATTCGCTTGAACTTCTGCCTGACGGCAGAGCGGCCGTTGCCTGTTCCGTCGGCATAGACAAACTTGTTTTCGTCGACGTGGCGAAACATCCTTTCGAGCCTTCAAGGCAGACCGTGAAGGAGGTTATGGATCTTCCCGGCGGTCACGGCGTCGTCTGGGATGAGAAGCGCGACAGTCTCTTTGTTCTCGGCTACACGAACCTTTTCGAACTGGCGTACAAAAAGGAAACGATGTCGGTTGACGTAAAGCGCAGGTGGGATTTTTCAAAGGCGGCCGTAGACGCCAGAGGCCACGATCTCGTCGCTGACGGCAGGGGCGGATATTATATGACGAACCGTACGGGCGTATGGTCATTCAATCCCGACGAAGGGGTGTTTAAGCCGGTTATGATGCGCGCTCACGTTAAAAGTTATTCGCCCGACTGCGCGAAGGGGATTCTTGTCCAGATGCCGACCGAGAAATGGTGGTCCGACCGGTTGATCGTGATCGAACCCGACGGCGGCGAACGGATCGTCGGTCCGTACAAGGGGGCGAAGTTTTATAAGGCGCGTTGGATCAGGGAATGTCCTAAAAAGAAGGATTTGTAATGGGCTGGAACGGAGCGACGATTGGAGGCTGTATAGGCAGCTGTATCGGGAAATGGCCAGGTATCGTCATCGGCGCCATAATAGGTCATTTTATCGAAGAGGCGGTCAAGATGGGAAAAGCCGCGCAGAAGTCTCCAGACGCCGTTTTTTGCGGCTCGGCGGCCGCGATGCTCGCAAAAATGGCGAAGGCCGACGGTCGCATTTCAAAAGTTGAGATCGCCGCCGTGGAGGAGGTGTTCGCGAGACTGGGTTTTTCGCGTGCGGCGCGCAGTTACGCTATAAACGTTTTTCGCAAGGCGAAGGACGATTCGCATTCGATTTACCAATATGCTCGCGATTTCGCTTCGGTCGTCCGCAATGAGGAAGTAAGAGTCATTTTCTACGAAATGCTCTGGGACTTGGCGTGCGCCGACGGAGAACTGTCGGCGTCGGAGAAATCGATTCTCGAAAGGATAACGTCGTCCTTGCTGATAAATCCCGGGTGGTTCGGCGTTTTTTACCGCGAGAGGTTCCGTTCCGGATCAGGCGGGCAGGCGACATCCGCTCAGGACGGTATCGCGGACGCCTACGGTCAGCTCGGCGTTCCGCCCTCGGCGTCCGACGACGAGGTCAAAAAGACTTACCGCAATCTTGCCAAACTTTATCATCCCGACACGCTCAAGGCGCAGGGGCTTCCCGACGAGATGGTCGCGCGCGCCAACGAGAGAATGGCGAAAATAAATGCGGCATGGAGCATAATAAAGAAGGAGCGCGGATTATGACGGAGAGTGAAGATGCGAAGTTCTGTTTTGAGGGAGCGACTTTCGATTCGAGGCTGGTTAAGCCCGGGATGCTGTATGTCGCGCTCAAGGGCGAAAATGTCGACGGAAACGATTTCATTCCCAAAGCGGTTGAAGCGGGCGCGTCTAAAGTGATCGGAGGGGACGACGCCCTTGCGGAACTTCAGTCGCTCGCCCGCGAATACCGCCGTTCGCTTAAAGACGTTACGGTTGTGGCGCTTACGGGGTCCGCCGGCAAAACGACGACGAAAGAGCTTCTGAATTCGTTTCTTTCGTCAATCGGCAAGACTCATGCCACGGCGGGGAATTACAACAATCATCTCGGTCTTCCGATAACGATACTTAACTGTCCTCGGGACGCGAAGTTTCTTGTTCTTGAAATGGGGAGCAACCATCCGGGTGAAATCGCGGCTCTTTGCGACATCGCCGAACCTGATTCCGGTCTCGTCACGAACATCGGGACGGCTCATATCGAATTTTTCAAGACGCGCGAGGGTATCGCGGATGAGAAGGGGACGCTGCTTGCGAGGGCGAGGGAGTTTGGCGCGGTTTCGAAAGATTGCGACTTTAAGGATGTGCTGCGTTCCAGATGCCGCGGTGAATTTGTCGTGGCCGGGCCGTTGCCGGCGAAACTGGCCGATGCGGTAGGTTCCGTTCTTCCAGGGGAGCATAATCTTTCGAACGCCTCCGTCGCGTTCGCAGTCGCTTCGCGCTACGGCGTGAGCGTTGAGGGCGCGGTTCGTTCTCTCGAGAATTTCAGACTGCCAGGTTCTCGCTGGCGCAGAGCAGAGAAAAACGGCGTGCGGTTTGTCGACGATACATACAACGCCAATCCAGATGCGATGAAGGCGGCGCTTAAAGCGTTTTCCTGCGAGCGCGGCGATTCCAGAAGGATTGTCGTATTGGGAGATATGTTTGAACTGGGCTCTGATTCCGAGCGTCTTCATACGGAAGTTTTCGAATATGCCTCCACACTGGGGTTCGATGCCGTCATAGGCGTCGGCCGCGCCGCAAGCCGTTGCAGGTGCACGCATTCGTTCGGATCCACCGACGAAATGATCGAAAAATTCGACGAGATATTCAAGCCGGGCGATTTTGTGCTGCTTAAAGCGTCAAATGCGATGAAATTAGGAAAATTGTCGGAATAATTTGGTATAATATCGGGAGAAATGTTCGAAGTCCGCAATATCGCATTTTCCTACGGCCCAAAAGAAGTGCTTAAGGATGTCTCGTTCGCCGTCAATCCCGGCGAAACGATCTGCATTGTCGGCGAAAACGGCGCCGGCAAGACGACGCTCTTAAGGATACTTGCAAGCGTTATGATGCCTGATGCCGGAGTCTTGCGGATAGACGGGCGCGATTTGTTCAAGGATCCGTTGAAATATCGTAAAAATCTCGGTTATCTCCAGGAAAAGCCCTCTCTTTATGAAGATATGACCGTTAAGTCCTATCTTGTATACCGCGCGAGATTGAAGGGAGAGCCCGATAAGCGTATCCGTCGGCGCATAATTGAAGCGTCGTCTACATGCAAGATCAAAGAGTTGCTGAACCGGCCGATTCGAAAGCTTTCTCTTGGGGCTAAAAAACGTGTAGCGTTCGCTGATGCGATTCTGTTGAGACCCAGAGTTATTCTTTTGGATGACGTTCTTTCAGGTTTCGATTGCTCGATGCGCGATTCCATCGGAGAGATAATAACTTCCGTTTCGGCGTTTTCGTCTGTTATCGTCACGGGGCACGAGATCGCGGAGCTGGCGAAACTCGCGAAGAGGTTTTTAGTTTTGTCCAAGGGCGAAATCGCCTGTTCTGTCGAAACTAAAGGGCTTGCCGTATCCGATGCGGTCGCCCGTGTCAATGCGGCTTTGAAAGGCGGTGAGTCGTGAGTCCGGTAAAGGTTACCTTCAAGCGGACATGCGGAATGATCGTAAAGTCATTCGTGACCGTACTGTCGATTTCTCTCTTTCTTTCCGGCGCCGCAGCTCTCTTCGCCTTCAATCTCGATGCTTCTGAAGGTTCTTTCGCGAGCCTCGCTTCTGTATGGGCGAGTTCGGTTTCTCCTCTTCTTCCTGCGCTGGCGGCGCTTCTGGGTATGGAGGTGTGGAGCGACGAGCGCAAAACAGGAAGATTGGAGCTTATTCTTTCTTCTCCGGTCAAGGAACGCGATTTTGTCATCGGAAAGTTTCTTGGCGTGTGGCTTTTGACGGTTGGCGCCATTGTTGTTTTTCTGCAGTCGTCGCTGTTTTTCCTGAATTCCTATGCGCCGCGGCTGGCGACTGAAGCGTCGCTCCTGAATTTTCTGCCCGGTCTTTTCCTTTTGGTCCTTCAGAGCGCGTTGTGGTCGGCTGTCGCCGTGGCGGCCAGCGCGATGTTCAGGAGCGCCGCAGGCGCCGCTGCGATGACTATTTTCGTTCTCGTCGCACTGCCGCGTGCCATGTGGCTGGCTCTTTCGTATTGGACGGATAACGGTAAAGTGCGGTTTGCCGAGCTTCCGATGGATGCCCATGCTTTCGACTTCGCTTCCGGCCTTGTTTCCGTGGGTGTCGTTTCCTGTTATGTCCTTCTGACCGTGCTGGCGTTGTTTCTCGCCTCAAAAACGATTCTGTCGTACAGATTCACCGGTCGCACCTCGCGTCTTTTGAGGCTGTCGACAGATGTTTCGCTGGGACTGGCCGGCCTGTTCGCGATACTTTTCGTCTCGTTGATCCACCGGGTTGACGTAAAGCTCGATATTCCCGTTGCGGGTTCAGGCGAAACCGTTTTTTCCGCCCATACCCGCAGTATCCTGGAGCAGGCTCGCGGGTCGATTACGATTACCGCGTTTCTCGGGCGGGAAGATGCCCGTTTCCGTCATGTCAGTCATTTTCTGCGCTCTCTCAAACGAGATGCCGACGAGATCGGCGGAGTTAATCTTGAAATAAGATATGTTGATCCGGTGCTTGACGTCGGTGAGGCCACCAGTCTTATCCGCCGATGCCCGTGGCCTGTAAAGAACCCCTGTTTTATTTTCGAAAGCGACGGACGCATTGTGGATTCTCTCGATATCGAAGACGGGTACAGCGAGCGGATCTTCGCGGCGATGATCGCCCGCGTCGCCGTTCCGCTGCACCGCAGCCGTATTTATTGGACTTATACCCACGGAGAGGCCGATTTTGAAGATTACACAAATGCGGGAATGAGCGATCTTGCCAGAGAGCTCGCCCTCAACGGGTATGAAAACAAAAAGATCAATCTTGCCGACGAAACCATCGGCAAGGATTGCGCTCTTTTGATAATCGCCGGACCGAAGAAGGGCTTTTCGGAGCGGGAGATCGAATATCTCCAGGCGTATCTGAACGGGCACGGTGAGAATTCCGACGGCGGCCGGGTTTTGGTCCTTATGGATACCGCTGAACATCAGGGTTTGGCGAATCTGCTTTCGTCATGGGGCATCCGCGCTGACGCCGCCGTACTCGACGGAGTTCCCACGATGTCGGGAAGTGATGTCGTGGTCAAGGATTTTTCCGAGTCCCACCCCGTGGTGCGCCCGCTTGAGGGACAACAGATCATTCTCCAGAATCCTCTGGCCATGTCGATGTCGTCGTCCGCAAGCGAAGGCGGCGGCGCCGCCGATCGAAAGCGCTACAGATCGCTGTTTTCCGCCGGCGGACGCGACCTCGCGGCATGTGTCGAACGCGGCAGTCCGAGGAGCGATGCCGCCACAAGACCCTCGCGCCTTATCGCCGTGGGAGATGTCGATTTCCTTATGAACGGCTGCCTGAGATCGTACAGAAACGCGAATATGGATTTCTTTTTGAATTCCGTAAACTATCTCTCCGGACGCGATGTAATGGTCAGTTCGGGACCGGAGCTCGACAGGCTTCATACGGAAATGGACCGCAACGCCCGTGTTTCGTTCGTGACAATGACTTCAGCCGTAGCGCCGGCGGTCGTCTTTGCTCTTTACGCCCTGCTGGTGCTGTGGAGGAGGAGGCGTAGATGAACAACAGGTACAAGATAATCTATCTTCTTGTCGGAATATTCGCGTTGGTCGCTGTTCATATCTACCTTTCGTTCAGCGGAGTGGCTAAACTGTCGAATCGTGATACCGTATTTGACAGATCCATGCTGGATGCCGACTTTGTTTCCATAGACCGCGGCAACGGTTCGGACATAGAACTAAAAAGGCATGATGCCGGCTGGAGCCTTGATAAGCCCTATGACGCAATCGCCGAAAACGCCATAATCGAGGAGATGCTGGATCTGCTGACCGTGCGCAAAATACGCGAAGCGGACATATTCTCCAGAAAAAAACTTGCCAGTATGGGCAAGTATCTCTCTGATTTCGGTCTTGAGAAGCCGGATATCGCGCTTCACGTTTCGAACGGGGCTGAGACCAACACTCTTTATATCGGAAACAGAAGTCCGACGAAAGAAAAAGTGTTCGCCATGATTGACGGCGATGACTCTGTTTATCTTCTTGACTCCCGGATTTCCGATATCGCCGCCGCTTCATGCAACGAGTTCCGCTCCAGAAAGCTGGCGATCCGAAAATCGGTCCCCGTGACCCGCTTCGACGTAAAAAGGCCGGACGGGGCGCTGTTGCGTCTGCAGAAAACAGAAGGACAGTGGATGCGCTGCATCGATGACGAGACGGGTCTTTACGCGCCGGCGTCAAATGTTCAGATAAACGAATTTCTTTCCTGTTTCGAGAAGGCGGGCGTCAGGGATTTTATCTGGCCGACTGATGCGGACGGCTCCGGCGAGGTGCTGTCGGTATCGTTAAACAGGCTCGCGGAGTACGGACTTTCTGCCGAAAGCGGTATTGCCATAACGATTTACGATACAGGATCTTCATCGAGCCAGATGGTTTTGGGAAGATCCGCCGGAGACGGGCTTGTTTATGCTCTTGTTCAGAATGCGCGGGCCATAGTGACGGTCGACGCCCGTCTGAAAGATCTGATCAATGCCGGCGATTTTTCCGATTCCCGTCTTTTCCCCTATGATTCTTCACGCATCTCGAGAATCGCGTTGACGGACGGCGGCGTGGATTACAGATTGTCAAAGGGCAATGACGGCAAATGGATGATGGACTCTCCGATAGCCGCTGCGGCGGATGCTCATTCCGTGACGAGGCTGTTGGACAGGATCGTTATGCTCACCGGCAAAGACCGCGACGAGAAGGGGGTATCGGTTTCCATATCGACGAACTCTCCGGTTGAAACGGTGTCCCGTGATGCGCTGTATGCGGATTTCTCGCTTGCCGATCTGCGCAGCCGGGAGATCGTCAAGTTTAACACTTCCGATATCCGCAGAATCGAATCCAGCGGAGAGTCGGGCGGAACTGCGGTCGTATACGACATAAACAACCGCATCTGGGCTCCTGACGCTTCATGCGCGGGCTGTTCTGTCCGTCAGGATGCCGTCGTCAACGTATTGAACAAACTCAATTCGCTTAATGCGGTTTCGATAGCGACGCTGAAGGCCAGCACGGCCGAACTTCAGAAGTACGGGATTGATTTCGAGAAACCCTTCGCCAAGATTTCCGTGGATTTCTTCAACGAGAGTTCGCTGAGACGGAACATTTTCATCGGCGAGAGGACTTCTACGGGTTATTATGCGGCGACAGGCGTGTTTGACGCCGTGTTTGTCCTGTCTGATGAAGACGTCGCATGTCTGGTCGCACCATTGGTCATTTCAGAGAAAGGAATAAAATGAAATACGACAAGAATAACGCGCTTCTGGAGTGTTCGATTCCGGGCGTTCCACAGAAAAGCGGTAAGGTCCGCGATGTTTTCGATCTCGGCGACAGCCTTTTGATGGTTGTAACGGATCGTATCAGTGCTTTCGATGTCATCCTTCCTTCGGGCGTTCCGGACAAGGGGAAAGTTCTTAATCAGCTTTCCCTTTTCTGGATGGAGTTTCTCGGGATGAAAAATCATCTTATAACTGCAGATGTCGATGAGTATCCCGAAATCCTTCAGCCCTACAAGGAGGATCTGAGAGGCCGTTCGATGCTCGTCAGGAAGGTTAAGATGGTTGAAGTCGAATGTATCGCTCGCGGCTATCTTACGGGCTCCGGATGGAAGGAATATAAATCCTCCGGTACGGTCAACGGCGAGAAGCTCCGCGCAGGCTACGAGAACGCCTCCAAACTTGACGAGGTTCTTTTTACTCCGACCACGAAGGCGGCGATAGGAGATCATGACGAGGCCATAAACTACGACCAGACGGTCGAAATCGTAGGAGCCGAAACGGCCGCAAAACTTAAAGAGGCCACAATTTCGCTTTATACGCGCGCCGCGGAGTATGCTCGCGAGCGCGGAATAATCATTGCCGATACGAAGTTTGAGTTCGGCATGGATGATGACGGCTCTCTGATACTCGCAGACGAGGTTCTTACGCCTGATTCCTCGCGCTTTTGGCCCGAATCCAGTTATGCGGTAGGATCCAATCCCCCGTCCCTCGACAAGCAGTACGTTCGTGACTGGCTTGATTCGATTAATTTCAACCATCAGCCGCCGGGGCCTGAACTTCCCGATGAGGTAGTTGAGCGCACGCGTGAAATTTACATCAAGGCCTACGAAGATCTGTCAGGCCGCAAAATCTAAAGAAAGAGGTGTTGTTATGGGTATGTTCGATCAGATTAAAGAAGCGATGAAGATGCGTTCTGAAGCAAAGCGCATTCAGAATGAGATTCAGAAAATTACGGTAACCCACTCCAACGGCGGAATTACCGTTACGGCAAAAGGTGATATGTCCATTTCGGCGATAACGTTTACGCCCGAAGCTTATGACGAGGTGAAAGCCGGTAAACCCGCCCGCTTCGAGACCATGCTTTTGAACGTTGTAAACGCGGCGCTTAAGAAAGCCCGTGAAACGACTCAGCAGGAAATGGCGAAGATGATGCAGGCCGGCGGCGTCGGTGGACTGTTCGGGAAATAGCGGTCAGTCGTTAGCGGCCGGTCGTTGACGCTTAGCAACTGGCGGTCGGCGGTTGGCGGCAGGTGGAGAAAATAAATGATCGCCCCGATCAGAGAGCTGGAGCAGGCGCTTTCGAAACTTCCCGGTTTCGGGCGCCGCTCCGCTTCCCGGGCGGCCTTGGCTCTTGTGCGCGAACGTTCCCGTTTGGCCGAGCCGTTGGCTGCCGCATTGAAATCAGCGGGCGAAAATGTCGTCTGTTGCGCCCGATGCGGGGGATTTACGACGATTCACGACAATCCTTGCCGGAAGTGCGTTGATGAGACGCGCGAGAAAGCGGTCGTTTGTGTCGTTGAAGAGCCTTCTGACATTGTTTCTATTGAGTCTTCAGGCGCATTTCGCGGTCGCTATCATGCGTTGGGCGGAAAATTATCGGCCCTGAAATCCGCTTCTTCGGTTAAGCTCCGCATTGACGAACTTAAAGAGCGTGTCGTGCGCGAGAGTTTCACCGAAGTGCTGCTCGCGCTTTCCACCGATATGGAGGGGGATGCGACCGCCGGTTATATTGCAGAGGTGCTGCGGCCGCTAGGCGTTAAAATCACGCGTCTGGCATTCGGGCTTCCGGCAGACTCCGGTGTAGCGTATTCCGACCCCCTGACGTTGAAGCGTGCCATTTCTTACAGGATAACTCAGTTGAACTGAGTTCTTTTTGTTTTGATTGAATGCCGAAGGTTAAAACATTATGGGAAATATGACATACAGATTTAACGATGACGGCAGGAAGATATCTCTTCTTGGGTATGGCGCAATGCGGATGCCTACGGTTGACGGCAAGCATGCGAACGCTTGGGCGGAAGGATCATCTGATGCCGGGATAGATCAACGGCGCCTTAACGAGCAGATCAGGGACATGCTCGACGGCGGCGTCAATTATTTTGATACGTCGCCTGCGTATTGCAAGGGTTATTCCGAGGAGTGTCTCGGCAAGGCCCTTAAAGCCAGCGGTTACAGGCGCGAGGATTATATTGTCGCGACAAAGCTTTCGAATTTCAGTCCGTCTCAATATTCTCTCGAGAAATGCAAGGAGATGTTTGAGAAGTCGCTCAAGGCGCTTCAAACGGATTATATTGACAATTATCTTTTACATTCCGTAGGTAACGGAGGCTTCGAGACGTTCTCAAAGAGATATCTGGAAAACGGCGCTTTGGACTGGTGCGTCGAATTGCGCAGATCGGGGAGGATAAAAAATCTCGGCTTTTCTTTTCATGGCGATCCTAAAGTTTTTGAGTGGTGCATGCGGCATCACGACAAGTACAAATGGGACTTTTGCCTGATCCAGATGAATTATGTCGATTGGCGCCATGCCAAGGAAGTGAATAAGCGCAATCTTGACGCGAAATATCTTTACGACGAATTGACCAGGCGTAAAATTCCCGTAGCGATCATGGAGCCTCTTTTAGGCGGAAATCTCGCCAAGTACAATTATGCGGTCGCAAAGGAACTCACCCATCTTGATCCGGAGGCTACATTCGCAAAGTGGGCGTTCAGATTCTGCGGCTCGCATCCTAATGTGATGACGGTTCTCTCCGGGATGACTTTTGAATCTCACATAAAAGAAAATATCGAAACGTTTTCCCCCTTGAAGCCGTGCAGCGCAAATGAGTTTAATGCCCTTGAACGGGCGGCGAAAGCATATCTTTCGTTCGGGATGATTCCTTGCACGCATTGCAACTACTGCATGCCGTGTCCTTACGGATTGGATATCCCCGCTCATTTTGAATTTTACAATTCCGTCGTTACCAAGAAGGAATACTCTTCTCCGAGGGATGTTCTGGAGATGTATCGAAAGGCCGTTCCTGACAAATTGAGGCGCGCTGAGCGTTGTACCGATTGCGGCAGATGCCAGGGACATTGCCCTCAGAATATTCCCATTTCCAAAGAGATGGATAAAATCAGCCGGTGGATTGATGGACTCATAGATAAGGAGCTGTCGAAATGAGAGATTTTAAAAGCTGGACGTTTTGGAAACCTCTGCTTGTCTGGTCGTTTAAACGGCTTGTTTCGCTGGCGGCCATTGTTCTCGTGGTAGCGGCGTTCATCGTCGACAAGGCTTCATTTCTCAGGAGTTTCAGCGATTACCCTCTTTGGATACAACCGGCTTTTTCATTGGGGTTTTTGGTTGTTCTTTTGCTTACTCATTTGTGGGGGCGTTTTTTCTGCGAGTGCCTCTGTCCGCTCGGAATAATCCAGAGTTTTGTCGCGAGAATCGCAAGTCCACGAAAGGCTGTTCGCCGTGTCTGTACGCGTCTGCCCGTTACTCGCGTTCAGCTCGCCGTCAGGTGGTCGATTTTCGCCGTATTCGCGATTCTTATCGCGTGCGGTCTGGGGGCGCTGGCCCATTTTATAAATCCGTATTCGATAGTCAGTAAATCGCTTATGGCGTTTACGTGCGGAAATGCCGTCGGCAACGACGCCTCCGGTATCGGCAATATATTAGGTGTCGCTTCCGAAAAATCATCATGCGTGGATGCGATTGCGTTGAGCGGACTTATAACGCTTTCCATTGTCGTTGCAAGCGCGTTTTTCGGCAAGGGGAGACTTTGGTGCAACTGGGTGTGCCCGTTCGGCTCCCTGTTTTCTGTACTTTCGAAAAAAAGTCTCTTGAGCGATAAGATTTGCAGGGGGTGTGAAAATTGCAGAAAGTGCTTCCCGCGAAACGGTAAAAACGGAGAAGTTAAAATAAGCAATCCGGGTGATGCGAAAGAATTCGAGGTGTCCAGAAGAACCGCCATAAAGGGCGTCGCCGTTCTTGCCGCGGCGCATACGGTCGAAAAGACGACGGACGGCGGCTTTGCTCCTGTTTCTATGCCGGGAGTACCGTCGCGTCCCTTGCCGATCATGCCGCCCGGTGCCGTGTCCCGAAAAATTTTCAACGTCAAGTGCGTCGGCTGCGGACTTTGCGTGACGCGTTGTCCGATGAATGTTCTGCGGCAGTCCGTTGACCTGAAAACTTTCGGCCAGCCTGAGATGTATTTCCAGAACGGATATTGCCGGCTTTCGTGCGATTACAAATGCGCAGGCGCGTGTCCGACCGGAGCGTTGAAACCGAGAACGAAAGAGCGTGCCAATCTTCATGTGGGCCACGCTGTCTGGAAGAAGGATTTATGTCTCAGGAACGCTCCCGGAGATGAAAAAGAATTTTGCAGAGCATGTGTCCGCAAATGTCCGGTTAAAGCTCTTCATCTGGTGGACGGCGCGGTAGTTGTCGATAAGACGGCGTGCGTCGGATGCGGAGCGTGCGAGCATGTCTGTCCCGTAAGGCCGGAACCGGCCATCATCATCAAGGGTTTTGACCGTCAGAGAGAAGTTTTGCCGATGGGAGAGGATGATTTGATAGCGGAGATGGTTTCGCGTATTGAAGGCGGCGACACTTGTGTTCTTGCCAAGGACGGTGTAATTACCGCGTGCAGCAAGGCTCGCGGGGTCAAACCGCTTCTTCTTTTCCTGGATAACGGTAAACTTGAAGGGGCGACGGTAGTTGACAAGATAATCGGAAGAGCCGCGGCGGCGATATGCGTTTCCGGCGGCGCAAAAGAAGTGCACGCGAAAGTGATGAGTGTCGGAGCTAAAGAACTTCTGGAGAATTTCGGCGTAAAGGTGGGCGGAACTGAATTTGTGGAAGAGATCGTCAATCGCGACAAGACGGGGATATGTCCGATGGAAAATGCGGTTAAAGACTTGACCGATCCGGAAGAAATGGTAAAGGCGGTAATAAAAACGGTTAAAGAGCTGGAGGTTAGATGAAGCGTCATTTGATTGGCATCGGCGGTGTCGGGATGAGCGCTTTGGCCACCGCGCTCGTCAGACTTGGAGACGAAGTGACCGGTGCCGATCGTACGCTTGGAACCGCCAATATCGCGTTTCTTGAATCCCTCGGCGTGAAGTGTTTTCCCGATGATGGTTCAGGCGTCGACGAAACTACCGACGAGGTCGTTGTTTCGACGGCGATAGAAGATGACAACCCGGGTCTGAAGCGGGCCCGTGAGTTGGGCATTCCCGTAACCCACCGCGCCAAGGCGCTTTCAAGAACGCTCTCGCCGTATAAGCTCGTTGCTGTCGTCGGCACTTGCGGCAAGTCGACTGTGACGGCTATGCTGGGGCATATTCTGTCCGAATGCGGGTTTGATCCGATGTGCGTGAACGGCGCGAATGTTCCCGGATGGGACGGGGCGGTCCGGTTCGGCCGCGGGGAATACGCCGTCGCCGAAGTCGACGAGAGCGATAAATCTCTCGTTGCGTTTAAGCCTTATGCGGCGGTCGTTACGAACGCGTCGGTGGATCATTATTCCAAAGAGGAGATGGATGAAGTCTTCGACGCGTTTGTCGACGGTATGCCTGGGCCGATTGTGGACGGGCGCAAGGTTTACGGAGAAGCGGAGACTTCGATTCCGGGAAAGCATAACCGCAACAATGCTTTTCTTGCGCTTGAAATGGCGAAGGCGCTTGGATGCGATGAAGCTGCGGCAAAGGCGGCGCTTTTGAAATTCGGCGGGGTCGAAAGGCGTCTCCAGAAGATAGGCGACGGAGTATACGATGATTATGCGCACAACCCCGAGAAGATAAGGGCGATGTGGACTACGCTCGCCGAAGCGCATCCTGATGGGGTTTGCGTCGTCTGGAGGCCTCATGGGTATGCTCCTTTGAGGAAGATGCTTGATGCTTTGGCGGCGATGTTTAACGACACGATCCGTTCTTGCGACAAACTTCTTCTTCTGCCTGTTTATGACGCGGGGGGCACCGCTGATAGATCGGTCAATTCAGATTTGCTGGCCGATATGATTGATTCTCGAAAGGTTGTCGAGGTCTCTGGCCTTGAAGATGCGTATGAGTGGATCTATTCGAACCGTTCAAAATTTTCTGCCGTTGTCACTTGCGGGGCTCGCGATCCGGAGTTGCCGATATTGGCGCGGCGGATTGCCGGTGGATAGTGTACTACAGTAATAATCATAGTCTCATTATTCTTCATTTCTTACCGTGACTTTACATAACGCGGCGGATGTTGCTGCAACCGTGCTCACCTTTTGATATGGGCGATTTGCGCGTCCTT
>JAEIGA010006493.1_pt1 | contig 17808 bp, 20 predicted proteins | sample 9270691 | NCBI WGS metagenome assembly JAEIGA01 (sample SAMN17057246, study PRJNA624740) | gut metagenome | biome: biome; isolation source: fecal sample | host: Bos grunniens | place: China: Xizang | collected 2019 | reverse complement strand
TAGTTCCAATATCTCTTTTTCATATTCTTTAATATGTCTGTAACTTCTTGGCATGAAAATTCCCCCTATGGTAGTTTCTTTAATTCTACCATAGGGGGTTCTTTTTTTCTATTGTCCGTTTTTACTGGACTTGTGCACGATGAATGTGCCGTTTTTATTTTATTATGGTTGCAGAATCTGAAGAAACTGACTAAAATACGGCGGCAGTTCGCTGCTGAAAAACAATTCTTCCCCGCTGATCGGGTGGATAAACCCGATTTCTTTTGCGTGCAGACATTGACCGCACAGCTCACGGCATTCTTTTGGCTGATTCACCGCGCCGTAGACGGTGTCGCCGGCGATCGGGTGCCCAAGATACGCCATATGCACGCGAATCTGATGCGTGCGCCCCGTTTCCAGGCGCAGGCGAACGTGGCTGTAACCGGGATATTCTGCGAGCACCTCATAATGGGTCGTTGCAGGCTTAGAATTCGTAGCCGTTACCGCCATCTTCTTTCGCTGAATCGGATGGCGACCGATCGGCGCGTTAATCGTCCCCTGCGACTCTTTCAAATGCCCGACAATGACCGCCTCATACACGCGTGTAAAACTGTGCACCTTGATCTGCTCGGATAATCCTTGGTGTGCTTTGTCATTTTTAGCAACGATCAGCAGGCCACTGGTGTCCATATCAATACGGTGCACGATTCCGGGGCGTAGAACGCCGTTTATGCCGGATAAGCTGTCACCGCAGTGATGCAACAAGGCGTTGACCAAGGTGCCTTCATAATGCCCTGCAGCAGGGTGTACGACCATCCCTTTCGGTTTGTTTACGACAAGCAGGTCCGCGTCCTCGTAAACAATTTCCAACGGGATGTTTTCCGCCTTGACCTCGTACGATACCGGGGCAGGAATTTCGACGGTGATCTCTTCGCCGCCACAGAGCTTACAGCTTTTGTTAATCGCCTTGCCGTTCACCTTAACCAGCGAATCAGACAGCCATTGCTGTGCCATAGAACGACTGATCTCCAACTCGGCAGCCAGATACGCATCAACCCGTTTATTCTGCTGCTGTGTCGGAATGATCCACATTTTGGTCTCGATCGTCATTGGTTTGCTCCTTTGTTGTTGATGTCGAGCCGAATATCAAGCCCTTCAAATTGGAGAAATCGCTATCCTTACAGCCAAACAGTAAGTAGGCAAACAGCAAGATCGCGCCAATCACCACACAGCAATCGGCGAAATTGAAGATAGGAAAATCGATGAGCTTGAAATACAGAAAATCGACGACGTATTTATACGCAATTCGGTCGATGAGATTTCCGATGCCACCGGCCAAAATCAAGGCACCACTAAAGGAAAACATCTTCGAATGACGCAGATCGCTGCGAAGCAGCATAATGATCAAAAGGATCATCACAATACAAGTCAGCGGAATAAACAGCCACCGCTGGTTTTCCAGTAAGCTGAACGCAATACCAGGGTTTTCGCAGTACTGAAGCTCAAAAACCCCTTCCCAAAGCGGCAGCGCGGGCTGCTCCTTCAAAAACGCAACCGCCAGTGCCTTCGTCACCTGATCAATAATAATCAGCGCCGCTGATAATAGAAACATCCACACCGTCAGCATGGCTCCTTCCTCCCAATGATGATAAAACGGATCGGGCTGATGCCCGATCCGTGGACAGAGTCGTATCACTCGTCATCCTTCAGCTCAAAAGCGGAGATGTCGATCTTAACGTCTTGCGCAGTATCGGGAACGAGCACCGATTCAGCGGTTTGTTCCTCGGCTTTGGGGGCATCGTCTGCCTCCACCTTTTCCTCGGCGGTCGGCGCAGAAACAGCCGCCTCTTTCGTGACCGCCTCTTCCTTTTCTTCGTCGGCAAGCACACCGATGAGCGTCAGATGCTCGCGATAAGTCGCCAGCAGACGAGAGCGGAACGCGACGACCTCTTTTTGAATGCGGGCGAGCTCATCCAGCTCTGCCTGGATACGCTTCTTGGTTTCTTCTTCCATTACCGCTGCCTTTTCTTCGGCTTGGGCAACAATTTCGGCAGCCTTCTCGTTCGCTTCGGCGATAACCGTCTCGCTCATACGCTGCGCGCTCATCAGAGCCGTGCGGATGCTGTCTTCCTGATTGCGGTAATCAACGATCGTCTCGGCCAGCACCTGCATTTTGCGGGTGTTTTCCTCAGCGTCTTTGTTCAACGCTTCAATCGTGTCAGCGCATTGATCCAGAAACGAATCCACCTCAGCCGTTTTGTAGCCGCCCATCGTCTTCGTAAAGCGGACGTCGCGCACGTTCTGTGCAGTAACCATCTTTATTCATCCTTTCGGTGTTAATTATACACACTTCCTGGCACTCAGATACAAGCGCCCTTTCTTTGTCGGCGGCCCAATGCGGTCAACAATAAAACGACCGTATCCACGCACAGATATGACCGATTCAGCCGATACGGCAGTCGAAACGTGCGTAACGACCATATGATCAAGGCTGACCATACCGGAAACGATCATCTGCGACGCCTTCTCGCGCGAACAGCCCAACAGCGACTTTACCACCGCATCCAAGCGTGGCGAAGCAATGGTGTCCTGCAGCTCCTTGTATGTCCGAAGGACAGGCAACGGACCATCAAACTCGTCGTCGATCTTTACACCCACACCGCCCATCTTGCTGATCTGTTCGCGAATGTAGGGCACGATCTCCTCGCGCAGAAAAACGATCACAAGACCGTCCGTGCACAGAATATCGCCAATCGTCTCACGCTTAATTCCCTGAGCCAACAGCGTACCGAGAACATCACGGTGGGTCAGTGCTTTTTCGGCGCGGTAACGAAACGCCACCCGAACTAAAGGAAAATCCTCGCATTGTGGCGCGAGATACTCCGGGAAGCAACCAAGCACACAACGCTCCGCATCTTCGTATCCGCCCCAAAAACGATAGCGTTCCGAATCAACGCGGGCGAGAATTTGTCGCGCGGTCTGTTGTTCGGCTTCATCTAAAAAGCCCAAAAACGCAGGCGTGCTGCGCCGATCACATAGAAAGAGCGTATCTTCTATGCGCGAGCGCAGCCACGCGTCCGATTGGTTTCGATCAGAAATAGAGGCCATTGTTCTCCAGCTCGTCGAGCAGATCGCCCATCAAGCCGACGTTATAGGGCGTGATGATGAAGGTGCAGTTCGCGACCTTCTTGATCTGACCGTCGTTCGCGTAAGCGACACCGCTGAGGAAATCAAGAATACGGCGCGCAACATCCTTGTTGGCAGATTCGAGATTCAGCACCACCGTGCGCTTAGCGTTGAGGTGATCCGCGACAGCGCTCGCATCGTCAAAACGCTCAGGCTTAACTAAAACAACCTGCAACTGCGCCGTAGCATGAATATTCACGACCTTGTTGCCGCGCTTACCGCCTTCGGAAGGCGTGCGATCGTCGTCTTTGCGCATAATACTTTCTTCGGCAACGATCTCGGTCTCGTCATCCAGTTCTTCTTCGTCGCCCCAGAATTTTCCGAACAGTCCCATAGTCAATACCTCCAAATTTTCAATATTGGCGTGCGCCAAAAATTGCAGAACCTACTCGCACAATGGTGGAGCCTTCCAGGATGGCCTCCACATAATCGCCGGACATGCCCATAGACAACTCCAGCATATCTATATTATCTAATTTTTTTGCCCGATTGTCAACAAACAGTTGATACATTTTTGAAAAAATTGCTCTTTTTTTCGATTCTTTTGTTAAAATCGGCGGAACAGTCATCATTCCACGCACTTTAATGCCGGGCAAATCGTGAATTTTCTCCAGCAATCCTTCCAGTTGATCGGGTGCAACGCCGGATTTCGCCTCTTCCCCACCGATATTCACCTCGACCAATATCGGCGTCACGATACCTCGCTCGACCGATACGCGGGAAATAGCCTGTGCCAAGCGCTCGCTGTCAACCGACTCAATCATATCCACCTGACCGACGATTTGGCGAACCTTGTTGGTCTGCAAGTGTCCGATCAGATGTGCTCGTACATTGGCTAAGTCAAGAGCATCCTTCTTGCCGAGGAATTCCTGCACACGATTCTCACCAATCTGTTTAACACCAAGAGCGATCACTTGATTGACACGGTCGGCATCAACCGTTTTTGTTACTGCCAACAGTCTCACGTCGTCACGATCCCGCCCTGCGCGTGCACAGGCCTCAGCGATGTTTTCTTCCACACGACGCAGCGCGTATTCCAGTGACGGATCAATCGATGGTCTTTCCATCGTATAGCCCCTTTCCGCTGACAATAATATCATCATACAGCTGTAAATAGCCGGATTCATCCTTGATCTTACAGATAACATAATCCGCAGGCTCACTGTACAACTGATCGATCTTGCGGAATGCAGCAACGTTTCCCGAGCGAATATAGACGCCCGCCTGCATGTCATCATCAATGACAATCGCGCACTTAGGTACACGCAGTCCCGAGTGACGCACCACTAGCAGTTGAGCCGTTTCTTTACGAATGTCTGATAGCTGTTCCGACATATACGCGCAGCGGAAAACAACGGCCAGTTTTCCGTTATTATCCTTGTTGCAAGCCGCTACGGTTACCGGCACCTCCTCGTCGCTGACGAAATTCATCTTGATGGACAAGGCGTTGCCGACCGCTAACGTATTATAATACGCATCGGGAACCACACACGCAAAATACCATTCATAGCCACCGACGATCTTACCCGCCGAAGCGGTACTATCCTGAGGCTCCATTGACAGTAATTCGCCCAGCTTATCCGTTGTTAAGGTCAGCGGATCCGTTGCAGATACAATGGATTCATAGCCATCCGTATTGTCGACAAAATAGCCGGCAACAGGTGCGCGTATAACGGATAATGGAGCGTGATATTGCGATTTAAGGTCCTTTTTCCTTTGCTCCAGTTTTGCAATCTCCGCGGAAAAATCCACTTTCTTACCGGTGATGATCTGCTTTTTGCTTAGCAGGGACAACAGATTACTCTTAGCACTTTCCGCTTCTTCAAACGAGCCATCACCGGCATCGGCAATTAATGCATTTAATGAGTTGTTAAGCTGCGTGTCAATAATATCCAACGTAATATGGGTCGAAGAATCGTTATTCTGTAAATCGCGAAGCATTGCGATGCGAGCATCCACTTCTTCGAGTTGATCAGCCAGCAGACCGTCGTTCTCCGATGAATAGACTGAGGCGATAACGCCATCCTTCGCAATGCGCGCACCGTTTTTGACGGTATAGTAGATGTTTCCGTTCTTGGAAGGAATCACCGTTTCCGAGCGGAAGATCAGCCCTTGTGTTTCTATTGACTCATAGATGCTGTAATTAACCGCCAATTCCATTTTGATGCCGGAGAAAATACTGCGATACGCCTGATAGCCGATATAGCCCAACAGAGCTAAAACGATCAGCACGGTCAGGAGCCTTTGCCAAGAACGATTTTTGGTTTTAGTCATCGCGTCTTCCCTCCTTGCAAAAAACGATAAATTGCTTCGTTATTTCGTCAACGACCGCCGAAACATCAGTATAGTTGTCTACCCAGATCGTGCGCACACCGTCCATACGGTTAAACCACGATAATTGGCGTTTAGCATAATGGCGTGTGCTGAGCTTGAGACGATCGACGACGCTCTCCAGCGTTTCCTCACCGCGAAGGTGCGGCAACAATTCCTTGTAGCCGATCGCCTGCAAAACCGTCGCTCGCGGCTCTGTATTATAGACCTGCGCCACCTCGTCTAACAAACCATTTTCCAGCATCAAGTCTACACGACGGTCAATGCGCTCGTACAGCGTATTTCTGTCACGATAATTGAGCAGGAACAGACATCGATCATACGGCGATGGTACCGCCTTAGAAAGCCGCGCCTGTTCGCTGATCGTCTGCCCCGTTGTGTGATAGACCTCTAATGCGCGGATGATGCGGTTATGATCGTTTTTGTGCAAACGTTCCGCTGTTTCTGCGTCAACCGCACGCAATTCCTCCAGCAACACCCCGCCGCCCTCAATTATCGCGCGTTGTTTTAATTCGGCTCTAAGAGACTCGTCGGGGTTATGCGGAAAGAGTTGAATATTCTCAGAGAATGACTGAATATAGAGTCCTGTGCCTCCGCAAAGGACGGGCGTTTTTCCGCGAGAAAAAACATCCAGAAATATGCGGTCGGCATCTTCTATGTAGCGAGCGACACTGTACGATTCGCTCAGCGGCACAAAGCCGAGCAGATGATGCGGTATCCCCTGCATCTCTTCCACGCTCGGGCGAGCCGTGCCGATCGAAATGCCGTCGTAGATCTGCATCGAATCCGCAGAGACGACCTCTCCGTCAAGGCGTTTCGACAGTTCAACGGCTACCGCCGTCTTACCCGAGGCAGTCGGGCCGGCAATAATGGGATATGGACAAAATGCCGAAACCATAGGACTGCCTCCTTTCACAAATCAGATGATGCGTCCGAATTGCTTCTCAAGATCCTTGCGGGTCATCTCAACGCAGACGGGTCTGCCGTGAGGACAATAGCGAATATCCTCGTTAAGCAACACTCTCTGCGCGATCTCCTCAAGCTCTGCAGGTCGGCTGACATCGCCCGCCTTGGTCGCGGCACGGCACGCTGTGGAATGATAGATCCAGTCGAGCTTCGCTGACAGCACCTCGTTGCCGCCGTTTGCGAGTCCTGAGGCGATCTCCTGAACAGTCGACTCGATATCCTGCCCCGACAGAATCATTGGAAACGAGCGGACGAGTACCGAACTGCCGCCAAAATCCTCCAGCGAGATACCCGCACTCGCGAGCACGTCTTGATTCTCTATCAACGCGGTGTGCTCCTCGCGGCTGACCGTGATGGCGAGCGGTGCGAGCAGCACCTGCTCGTCTACGCGGGCACTTGCCTTGAGCTGATTATACAGCATCCGCTCGTGAGCGGCGTGTTTATCGATGAGGTAGAGACTCTCCTCCATCTCCGCGAGGATATAGGTTGCAAACACCTCGCCGATCACACGAACGGTCTTCTTCTCTTCAAACAACGTTGGCTGCTCGATCGTGTCGGCAACCTCGACAACAGGTGAATCGGGCTGAATAACCTCTGCTATGACCTCCTGCTCGACGATCGGATCCGATACGATCTCAGCAGGCGGCTCGGGAGGCAATGGGATCGCCGTCGTATCGTCGTTTAGCGACAGCTCGGTCGGGCGATCGTCGTCCACCACCATATCCAAAAAGTTGCGCTTCGGCATAGTCGGGACAACAGGCTTCGGAGTAGCAACGATCGGCGCGGTTTTGACCGTCGGTGTCGGCGTAAGTGCCGATGGGGTTACAGGGCGGGTAAAGGGTTTCGGCGCATCCTTTTTGAGTAGTACGCGATGAATGGTGTCGCGGCTCTCTAAAGCGGATTTCACGCCGTAGTATACCGTGTCAAACACGGGCTTTTCATTGATAAAGCGCACCTCAATCTTCGCAGGGTGCACGTTAGCATCTACCGTCTCAGCGGGCATCGTCAGACACAGTACGCAGGATGGGAAACGCCCCACCATCATTACGCCTTTATAGGCACGTTCCAGCGCGACCATCGCAGTCTGCGTTTTCACATAACGGCCGTTAATGAAGAAATGCTGCATCGTGCGGTTCGGGCGGCACGCCTCAGGCTTGCAAACGTAACCTTTGACGGAAACGCCGCCCATCGTATAATCCACGGGAATGAGCCCTGAAGCAAAGGGCTTGCCGAACACGGTGTGGATGCAGGAGAGCAGATCGCCATCTCCGGGTGTTTGGATCTCCGTGCGACCACCGCGGATAAATTTCATTGAGATCTCGGGATGGGACAGCGCAAGGCGCTCCATCACGCCTGCGACCGCATTCCCCTCGCTGACGTCCTTTTTAAGGAATTTCATTCGCGCGGGGATGTTATAGAACAGATCCTCGATGATAAAGGTCGATCCGTCAGGGCAGCCCGCATCCTCCATTAGGATCTCTTCCCCGCCATGAATGACATAGCGTGTACCAACCATCTCGCCCTTGACGCAAGTAGTTAGCTCCACACGCGCAACAGCCGCAATCGAAGCGAGCGCCTCGCCACGAAATCCGAGTGTATTGATCACGTTCAGATCCGCCTCGTCGCGCACCTTACTCGTCGCGTGACGAAGGAATGCGGTCGGCACATCCTCGCGATGAAAGCCGCAGCCGTCATCCGTAATGCGCATATAAGTCACGCCGCCGTCGCGAATTTCGACCGTAATGTGACGTGCACCGGCATCAACCGCATTTTCGACCAATTCTTTGATCACCGACGCGGGTCTCTCGACCACCTCACCTGCGGCGATGAGTTCGGCAACATGCTTATCCAAAACGCGGATCAGTGCCATCGCAAACTCCTCCAATCATCAAATTAATACGCCGATGCCTCTTTTACGAGCGCATACAGCTCCTGCATCGCCTCAATCGGCGTCAACACATTGACGTCCAAGGCTTTCAGACGCATCACAATCGGATTATCTGCCGTCTGCAGGATGGATAATTGCCCATAATTCTCCTCAGGCGCCTCGGTATGTTCATACGCGGGACGGCTGTCACCGGACTCGGTCATGCGCAGAATCTCTTTTGCCCGCTCAACGACCTCATCGTTAATGCCGGCGAGTTTCGCGACCTGAATACCGTAGCTATCATCCGCGGGACCGCGGACGATGCGCCGCAGGAATGTGATGTCATCGCCACGCTTTTTGACAGCGATATTATAGTTCTTCACGCCGCCGATCTCATCCTCCAGCGCGGTCAGCTCGTGATAATGGGTCGCAAACAGAGTTTTGGCGCCCAGCTTCTTCGGATCGGCAACGTATTCCAGCACCGCACGCGCGATGCTCATACCGTCAAAGGTCGAGGTGCCGCGGCCGATCTCGTCAAAGACAATCAGGCTATTCGCCGTCGCGTTGCGCAGGATGGAAGCAACCTCGCTCATCTCTACCATAAAGGTGGATTGTCCTGCAGCCAGATCATCCGAGGCACCGACGCGGGTAAAGATGCTGTCCACGATGCCGATAGTCGCGCTCTGCGCGGGGACAAAGCAACCGATCTGTGCCATCAGCACAATTAGCGCGGTTTGTCGCATATAGGTCGATTTACCCGCCATATTGGGACCGGTGATCATCGCCACGCGGTTCTCGCCGTTATCCAGCAGTGTGTCGTTCGGGACAAACGGCGCATCACTGAGGCTTTCGACAACGGGATGACGTCCGGCCTTAACATCAATACGTCCGTGGGTGTCCACCTCGGGACGACAATAATTGTGCCGCACAGCGACCTCGGCAAACGAGGTCAGCACGTCCAGCCGCGCGATAGCCTCGGCCGTACGCTGAATGCGGTCAAGTTGAGATCCAACCTTGTTGCGAACATCACAGAATAGCTGATATTCCAGTGCGACCGAGCGATCGCGCGCGCCAAGCACGCGCGCCTCGAGTTCTTTTAATTCCTGGGTAATATAGCGCTCCGCATTCGCGAGGGTCTGTTTGCGGATATAATGCTCTGGCACCTGATCACCGTACATCCGGGAGACCTCGATATAGTACCCGAACACACGATTATAGCCGACTTTAAGCGTTTTGATGCCCGTCTTCTCCTTTTCGGAGGCTTCAATGCGGGAGATGATGCCCTTGCCGTCGGTCATATCGGTACACAGCTCGTCAAGCTCCGCGTGATAGCCGCGGCGGATCATCCCGCCCTCACGTACCGAGAACGGCGGATCGTCCACGATCGACGCCGCGATCAAGGAACAGATATCCTCGAGCGTGTCGATGCTGTTGTTCATATCGTTTAGTTCTGCACAGTCGCACGCCGCCAAGGCTTCTTTGATCGGCGGCAAACATTCCAGCGTCTGTTGCAGAGAACGCAGCTCACGCGCATTCGCACTACCGTAGACAATGCGGGTCATAATGCGTTCGAGGTCGTATACGCGGGAGAGCTGCTCTCGCAGTTCGCCGCGCAAAAGATGCCCACGCACCAGTTCTTCTACCGCATCGAGACGGCGGGTGATCGCCGCGACATTGATCAGCGGCTGTTCTATCCAGCTGCGCATTAGGCGCTTACCCATTGCGGTACGGGTATGATCCAACACACCGAGCAATGAGCCGCGTTTTTCTTTTGAACGCATTGTTTCAATTAACTCGAGGTTACGGCGCGCAGTCAGATCAAGCTTCATAAACTGCGCATCAGAATAGAGCGTCGGCGTTTTCAGCCGTTCAAGACCATTCATCTGCGTCGACAGCAGATACTGCAAAGCATAACCAAGCGCACACAATGCTGCAGGCTTGTCCATAAGCTGTAGGCTATCGAGCGTCACGGACTTATCCTCAGCAGCATACTGACGCAGTACGGCTTGCTCGCAAGCGCTGATAGAGCAAATCTCATCATCCAACACCTCAATGTCGCGCCCGAGTCGTTTGCTGACAAACTCCTGCACGGACACGTTTGTTGCCATGGCAGCGTTGGCAATGATCTCACTCGGGTTAAAGCGCCCAAGCTCGTTGATGATGCGCAGCTCAAGATCGAGACCCGTCAGATGGGTCAATTGGATGTCCCCCGTCGAACAGTCACAGAAGCACAGACCACACGTCTTTCCATCAGCAGAAGCGTGCAGCGCCGCCAAATAGTTGTTGCAGCTCTCATCGAGCATACTGCCCTCGATGACCGTGCCGGGGGTGATCACACGAATAATGTCGCGCCTAACCAAGCCCTTGGTCAGAGCGGGGTCTTCCACCTGCTCGCAGATAGCAACCTTATAGCCCTTAGCGACTAGACGGGCAACGTAGGACTCATAGCTGTGGAACGGCACGCCGCACATCGGCGCACGCTCAGGAAGGCCGCAATCGCGTCCCGTAAGGGTGATCTCCAGCTCCTTGGATGCGAGCTTCGCATCATCAAAAAACATCTCGTAAAAATCGCCCAGACGAAAGAATACGATCGCGTCCTTATTTTGCTCTTTAATCTGCAGATACTGCTGCATCATCGGAGTCATTTCAGCCATGATCTTTGCCGTCCTTTTCGTTGATTTCTTGTTATCGGTTAATGGCAACCGCTGCAGCTGCCGCAGTCGCCCGAACAGGAGCCTTCCTGCGCAGCAAGATTGGGGTCTTGTCCCTGCGCCGCGAGCGAGATTGCCGCGTGCAGTTTGTTCACCAAGGCGTCCAGCGCTGTGCGAGCGTCGTTGTACGCCATCATATGCTCATTCGCCATCACGCGAGCGTAAATATCGCGCAGTTCGGTGTTGAGGGTGCGCAGCTTCTCGGCATCGCGCTCGTCTTCCTCTTTGGTCTCCTCGCTGTTGATTGCCAAACGCTTGAGATTAAATTCACCAATCAGCTTCTGTAGACCTTCGTCCGCATCCGCCGCCTCCTGCGCCTTCTGCAGAGCAAGAAAACGCTCATCCCCCTGCAACTGACAGCCGAGATCGATCGCCATAGCAACTAATGTTTCCATAAAAATAGCTCCTTTTGATTTATTCTTCAACCGATACAATTTCACCGGTCATAATCCAACTTCGTGCGTCGATGATGCGTACCGCTGCGTACCGACCGAGCAGTTTTTCGTCACCGCTCACCCGCACAACACTGTTATCCGCCAGACGCGCCTCAATATACCCATCACAGGCATTTTCAAGTAACGCTCTCTGGGTGGTGCCAACCAGCACCGACAACCGCTCGGCAGAGATATCCTCCTGCAGTGCTGTCAACTCCTGCAACCAAGCCGTTTTCGTCTCCGACGATATTGGATCGGGCATCTCGGCGGCGGGCGTTCCCTTGCGTGGTGAGTAGATAAAGGTGAAAAGAGATGTAAAGCCAACAGACTTTACAAGGGTTAATGTGTCCTCAAACTCTTCGCGTGTCTCGCCGGGAAAACCAACGATCACGTCGCTGGTAAATGAGATATCCGGTATCACCGATCGGGCATAATTCACCAAATCCAGATACTGCTCGCGGGTGTAACGGCGATTCATCTCCTTAAGAATGCGGTTGTTACCCGATTGAAACGGCAGGTGAAAATGGTGAGACACCTTCTCGCAAGTGGCAATCGTGTCAAACAGCTCGTGGGTGGCGTCCTTGGGGTGAGAGGTCATAAAGCGGATGGTGAAATCGCCTTCGATCGCGTTAATGCGTCGCAAAAGCTCGGCAAAATTGACCCCGTGGCTCTCCCCTTTCCCGTAGGAGTTGACGTTCTGGCCAAGCAAAGTGATCTCTTTATACCCTGCGGCAACAAGCTCGCGTGCTTCAGCGAGAATTTCCTCAGGCTGACGACTGCGCTCGCGCCCCCGAACGTAAGGAACAATACAATAGGTGCAGAAGTTGTTGCAACCGTACATAATCGGCAACCACGCCTTAAACGTGCCGTCACGATGGACGGGTAACCCCTCGGCGATTACCCCGTCGCTTTCGGGAGTGACCGACAGCTGCTTACGTCTGTTCAGTGCATTCCACAGGAGCTCCGGGAACCGATGGATTACGTGTGTGCCGAACACCAGACCGACAAAGGGGTAACTCTCGCGAAATTTCTTCGCCACGTGCTCCTGCTGCACCATACAGCCGCACACAGCGATCAGCGTGTCGGGACGGCGCTTTTTAATGTGCTTGAGCGCGCCGACGTTTCCGAATACACGGTCAGAAGCGTGTTCACGCACCGCGCAGGTGTTAAACAGGATCACATCCGCTTCATCGGGTGTATCCGTGAAGCCAAAGCCTATTTCTGCGAGCATCCCTTTAATATGCTCGGAGTCAGCCACGTTCTGCTGACAACCGAAGGTGCGCACAAAGGCAAGCGGCATTTTATCGGGATATTTCTGCGCATAGAACGCGCGTATATTCTCCTGAAAGGGGCGCTGGAAAGCGAGCTCGTCAGGGGTGATATTCGTCGTCATTTCTGTGTTCTGTCCTCTCTGGCAATATCTCATTTCATTATAACAAATTAAGTAGTAAATTTCAATGGTAAATGCAGAAAAACTCCCATCTTATTGATAAGACGGGAGTTTCACCTTTATACGTTAGCGGGTAGCTTGCTGACAAGATCTTGAAGATGTTCATGTAGGTCTTGTGATACGATTCTTCCTTGTTGCGGTGTTTCGAATTCCGCCACGGTGACCGAGGCGTTGCTTGTCCAGGGGACGGTGTGCATCTGCGTAAGAGGTGTGTCCGTCAACAAGGCTGTTAAAGCACGGATCGGCGTGCCGTGAGAAACGATACAGATGGTTTCACCGGGATGTTTGGCGACGATAGACTGAACGGCAGCCAATACGCGCATCTGAAGATGCTCTACACTCTCGCCATTCGTGCAGGTCGCACTGCCGATATCGTGCACCCAAGTGCGGTATGCAGAATCCGTGGCTTCCAATACCTCGTACGTCTTCCCCTCCCAATCACCGGCATAGATCTCGCGCAAGTCGGCACAAGTCGTCACAGACAGACCGTGAAGCCTTGCAACAGCACAGCCGGTGTCATATGCGCGGCTGAGATCGCTGGAATATACCGCGTCAAGCGGTGCTCGACTGAGATATTCGGCCGTGCACGCGGCCTGCTTTCGCCCAAGATCGGTCAGCGGCACATCAATATGTCCGGCAAAGGTTTTTGTAAGATTTGCCGCACTCTGCCCGTGACGAATAAAATAGACCGTCGTCATATATACGCCTCCATAAAAAGGATGAGCCTTGTGACTCATCCTTTTTAGCCATTACAAATATTCCCAGAGATCCTTGTGCGGAGCTGCCATAATGGACTTGCCGCTGAACAGCCCTTGCTGAATAGCGTAGTCGCTGCCGGCCTCAACGGCGGCGGTAACATCCCCCACCTCGCCGGTGAGCATCACTACGCCCTTACCACCCATACCGCGTGACAGGCGCAGGTCGACAATCTCGACCTTGGCAGACTTAACTGCTGCATCTGCCGCCTTAATGATGCTGGCACCAGAATAGGTTTCGATGATGCCGAGAGCACCACGGTGAGCCTCGGGCTGGGCGCCCATCAGTGCCTCGATGACCGTTGGGTCAATGCGCCCCATCAGGGTGCAATCAATGACATACATCCCGAACTTCATCTTTACGTGATCTAGTGCGGTCTGCACCTCGGAGATACTGCCGGTGATGAGGATCTCATATTTTCCCGGGCAAGACGGATGTGCGGAAATCAGCCGCACACCCGAGGATTTGAGTGCGTCATCGCACGCTTCCACACCCACGGGAATGCTTTTTAGTTCAATAACACCTACTGCGTAAATCATATGTTAAACCAGCCTTTCTGTCCGTGGAACATCAGCTCTGCACCGCGATAACGATCTTAGAGGCAGACACTTCTTTGACTGTGCCGTTGACCGAAGCGTGAATATTTGCGGAAATTGCTCCATCTGCCTCAGCAATCAACTGACCAGCCGATACCGCATCGCCCACCTTAACCAGCGCCTTGGCGGGTGCGCCGATATGTTGACGCAGCGGCAGATCGATGATCGAAGGCACCCAGCCGTCTTGAACAAACTCCGGCACACCCGTATCGAACGGAGCCACACCAATGCGCTGCATAAAGCGTTCACTCGGAAGCAAACGGTAATCGCGGTTGGGATCAACCTTGAGTTCACCCTTGTGCTGATAACGGAGCTTATTTTTAGCCAGAATACCCTTTACCTGCTGATAAACGCGACGAGGGCTGATTCCCTGACAGCAAGCAGTCAGCTCGCAAATACCGCAACCGCAGCAAACTGCAGCCTCGGTAAAGGCTTCGGGGTTTTGCTCAATCATCGCAAGCGAGTTGCGTACGATTTTGTGTGGCTTCAGTGGGTAACCGATGAGCGCGCGAGGACACATATCGGTGCAAAGACTGCACTGACAGCAGTTTGCCGAAGCGTGCGTCATCACCGAGCGGTTTTTCGCAAGTTTGCTTTGGATCGCAGGAATCATACGCGGCAAAATGAGTAAGCCTTTCGTGGTCTTGGTGATCACTGCGGTATTGGGATCGATGATCGGACCCATTGCGGGGCCACCATCGATCATCACGCAATCCTCGGGCACGAAAAAACCGTATTTCTGCATCAATTCCCGTACCGTTGTGCCAACCGGCACAAGCGCAACAAAGGGCTGTGGCACTTTACCGCCGACCGTGATCCACTTCTGCGTCACGGGAGCACTGTCACGCACCGCGCGGCAGACGTTATATAGCGTCTCAGAGTTGAACACGATCACCCCGACGGTGATCGGCAACTGTCCGGGCGGCACGATACGACCAAGCACCTGATAGATGAGGATGATCTCATCCCCCATCGGATAGACGTTCGGCAGATATTTCACCGAAACGTGCGCGGACAGTTTTTGCCCATCCTCGAGCCCCAGACGGTGACCTGTATGTTCTTTAACACACAGATGGCCGTTGCGGATGCCCGTCGCCTCAATGACGTATTCCGCACCGCACACGACGTCGTCCAGGTGACGCTTCATCACCATCAGGTCAGAATACAACAGAGGCTCACACTCGGCAGCGTTAATGACAAGCGTATCCGCGCCCTCGGCGAGCTTCACGGCAGACGGAAAGCCCGCGCCGCCGGCACCCACGCAGCCGTTTTCGGCTATAATATTTTTGAGTTCCGAGAGAGTCATAAGAAATTCCCCGTTTCGTTAGTCGACAATACCCACAATGACCGCATCCGTCGGCGCAGTGGTGTTATCCAACGCCAGACGCGCGCCGCTGCCGGTGGTAATGAGCACACGCTCACCGATACCCGCACCAACACTGTCAAGAGCGATCAGGAACTTATCCGTGTCCTTTTCGTTCTCAATGAGGCGCACCTCCAGAATCTTGGAGCCTACCAACTTTTCGTTCTTTCTGGTGGAGACGATGTGTCCCACAACTTTACCCATCAGCATTTGTGTACCCTCCTGCTTAATCTCTTACGATGCGTACTTTACAGCCATTGCCAATGCCGACAGCATTGGCGTCATCGGTGTCGACGTGCATCTCCAGGCGGAAGTCCTTATGCACACGCACCTGCACGTCGTACCACTTGGTACGACGCTCGCCGCCGTCAACCTCAACGTTAACGTATTCGTTATCCTTAACACCGAACTTTTCGCCGTCCTCGAGACTCATATGAATATGGCGGTTGGCAATGATACAGCCCTTGTCGATCGTCACCACGCCTTTAGGGCCGATAATTGTCACACCTGCAGAGCCTTCGATCTTGCCGGATTCGCGCACGGGCGCCTTGACCTTCAGCGTGTAGGCATCGGTGCGGGAGATCTCCACCTGCGTATCCTTACGCACGGGACCGAGCACGCGCACTTTTTCGATGGCGCGCATCGAGGGGCCGACGATGGTCAACTGCTCCTTGCAGGCGTACTGCCCGGGCTGAGAGAGATCCTTCATCGGCTGCAGCTCATAGCCCTTGCCGAACAGCACCTCAACGTGAGCAGCAGACAGATGAATGTGGCGGTTGGAAACACCGACGGGAACAAGCCCCTTCTCCCCAACCACTTGGATGCCCTGCGCTTCGAGAGCCGCACGAACAGCCGCGGTGATGGCAGCGGAATCAATAGCCATATCGAAAACTCCTTTTCGTGAAGATGTGTATTACACGGTCATAAACCGATTATAATCAAATTCAAGTACCTTGATTTACATTCGTACAATAAAGATGCCATCCCCCGAGATGCCGCCAAATGACGGCATCTCGGGAATGGGATGTGTCTACATTAACGCTTCGCCTGACTTATTTCAGCACGGGCAGCAGCTTCTCCACGTCGCCATGAGGACGGGGAATCACGTGAGTCGCAACGACTTCGCCAAGACGGGCAGCAGCAGCGCCACCGGCCTCGACGGCAGACTTAACAGCACCGACGTCGCCACGGACCATGATGCTCACCAAGCCGGAACCGATCTTCTCGGAACCAACCAGAACAACGTTCGCCGCTTTGACCATCGCATCGGCAGCCTCGATCGCCGCAACCAGACCGCGGGTTTCAACCATACCTAAAGCTTCCATGACAAATACCTCCTGTAAATTATTGACTGTGTGTATGTCTGTCCTTATTTCAGGACGGGCAGCAGTTTCTCCACATCACCGTGGGGACGGGGAATCACGTGGGTAGCGATGACTTCGCCCAGACGGGACGCAGCCGCGCCGCCGGCCTCGACAGCCGCCTTAACAGCGCCGACGTCGCCACGGACCATGATACTCACGAGGCCGGAACCGATCTTCTCGGAACCAACCAGAACAACGTTCGCCGCTTTGACCATCGCATCGGCAGCCTCGATCGCGGCAACCAGACCGCGGGTTTCAACCATACCTAAAGCTTCCATTTTTACAATCTCCTTTTTTATAGTTTTTGTGGTGGGTGCTTTTTTAACAGGGGTTTCGGTTTTAACTTCCCTTGCCTCTACGGTCGCCGCAGCGGTCGTAGACGACTTTTTGGTGGTGCCGGCAGATTTCTTACCGGCAGAAGAGGTTGACTTTTTCGTCTGTGCCATAGTGTTTCTCCTCCCGGCTTACTCAGCCTACGTACAAGAATTTCGCGATCTCGGGATGTGGGTTCGGCACGACCTCGCAGAGCTTAACCTTGCCGACCTGAGCAGCAGCTACGCGTCCTGCTTCGGCCGCCGCCGCACAGTCCGAAATCGTTCCGTCCACCACGACAGTCACCAGGCGTCCGCCAAGGCGTTTCTCTGTGTGTATGAGACGGACATTCGCTACTTTGAGCATTGCATCCAGTCCGGCAATGGCCGCCACCATGGCCTGCACCTCTAAGAGGGCTATTGCTTTTGTTTCTTTTGGTAATTCCATAGCCGTACTAAGCCTTTCTGATGAAATGAACTTATTTCAGGACGGG
>JAEIGA010006492.1_pt1 | contig 17809 bp, 31 predicted proteins | sample 9270691 | NCBI WGS metagenome assembly JAEIGA01 (sample SAMN17057246, study PRJNA624740) | gut metagenome | biome: biome; isolation source: fecal sample | host: Bos grunniens | place: China: Xizang | collected 2019 | reverse complement strand
TATAAAGAAAGAGCCTTTAGAGAATTTACATACATTTAGCTTGCTCTAGCTTGGGATTCTATATACGCAGATTACCCAGAACAGGAAAGACATCGTGAAGCTTTGAAAGATGCAAATCTTACAGAAGAAGAATGGAATAATCCTGAGTTTAGGGCAGCTTGTAGAAAATATAAAGAAATTCAAGATTAGACTAGAAGTATTAAAATGCTTAAGGCAGCTTAGAATACAATTGATAATTTCATTGATTATTTTAACACTGTAGTGGATTTAAATGAAAGAGATATTAATGGTAAACCTATATTTAAAACTAAGGATGTAATATCTGAAATATCTAATTTACATAAAGTTCACGAAGAATTGCAGATACTTGAATCTAATGTTAAAAAAGAAATAGCAGAAACATCTTCAATTAGAGGTGGTGCTGTAGATGGATTCTTACCAAACTTTTAAATAAATGGAAGAAATTAAAAAGAAAAGAGGTAGACCTCGTAAGACTTAGGTTTAGGAAATAGTAGAAGCTCACGAGGAAAAGGAAAGATAGGAAATACACCAAATGGTTCTTGATGAAAGAGCTAAAAGAAAAGAATGGGATATTTCATTAGAAGATGAAATTGAATTTTTTGATATTAATTTATCATACGAATTAACCGGATATAAACCTATAAATAGTACTAAAGGTTTAGACTTTGACCCAAGTTGGTTTACTGAAGCTAGAGATACCTTTAAACGAACGGGTCATTATACTTAGTTTAAACCTAATACGAAAGCATATGCCGATTTCTGGACGTAGGAATATGTAAGATGTAGAGAAGGAATGACTGCTAATGGATATACAATCACAGGTGATCATTACTTCTTTCTTAATTATTACCAATTAATGGATTTAACTTCTACAACAAAAGCTGGTGAAGGTCGTTAGTATGATTTTCCAAAGTTTTTTGTTATACAGTATGAGTGGTTCCATTACTTAGAAATGGCTAAAAAGCTAAGACTTAATGCAGCTCTTATGAAAGCTCGTGGATGCGGATTTTCAGAAATGGATGCTGCATTGTCTGCTAATATGTACAACTGTAGAAGAAACTCTGTAACTGTTATAGCTGCATCTTTAGATAACTATGTTTCTAAAACTTTAGAAAAAGTTTGGAAAGCCTTGTCATTTTTAAATGACTATACAGATGGTGGTTTCTTTAAATTACGACAGATAGCTGATACAGCTTATCATAAGAAAGCGTCTTATTATAAGATGATAAATGGACAGAAGGTTGAAACTGGTTGGATGTCTTAGATAACAGGAATTGTTGCTGATAAACCTAATAAAATTAGAGGTGATAGAACTGATTTACTTATATACGAAGAAGGTGGTTCTTGGCCCAATTCAACAAAAGCCTTTATTCAGGGAGATGCTCTTACCGGAATTCAAGGTAATAGATTCGGTATTAAAATAATCGGAGGTACAGGAGGAGACTCGGGTGCTAATTTAGAAGGATTAAGAGATATTTATTACAATCCTGGTGAATATGATGTACTGCCTTTTAGACATCGTTTCACACCTACTGGAGAAGAACTTATATCTTCTTTTTTCATTCCAGCTTCTAGATATGTAAATACACCAGAATGTATGGATTCAAGAGGTTATACTGATGAAGAAGTTGGCAAAGCTCATTATAATAAAGAACGTGATAAAAAAGCTAAAACTCCTAAGAACCTTATAACTTACACTTCTGAGTATTGCTTTAATGCTGACGAGGCTTTTGCTTTAGAAGGTGATAATAAATTTAATAAAGTACTTATAGCAGAGCAAATAGCTTAGATACGTATAAATAAAAACGCACCTAAAGTAGAAAAGGGAGAGTTAGACGCAACTCTTAGAAATGGTAAGTTAACTGGATTTAATTGGATAGAAAATAATTCAGGTAGAATTCACATACTTGAACATCCAGTTTGGTCTGATGAATATGCTTATAAAATTAAAAAATTAAAGAAGGAATATGAAGAACGAGGTGAACATTTTGAAATGCCCGATAAGTATGAAGAAATGAGAAATCTGTACGTGGCTGGTATAGACTCTATCGACATTGGTCAAAAAGACACTTCTGCATCAACCAAAGATCCTTCTGATTTTTGTATAGTAATTAAAAAGAGAGCATTTGGAAATTAGGAACCTTAGTATGTTGCTTATTATAAAGATAGACCTAACGATGTTCGTGATGCTTATAAAACAGCAATTAAACTTTGCTAGTATTATAATTGTATGATTAACATAGAAGCAACTAGAATGTCTATGGTATCTTGGGCTAGGGATAATAAATTTATTCACATGTTTATGAAAAGACCTAGAGCAACTATGACTGATGTTATGAGAGGTAAAAGTAACTAGTACGGTTCTCCAGCAACACTTGCTGTTATCGATCATCAAACTGACTTAATAGCAGACTTTGTTAATGATTATTGTCACACTATTTGGTTTGATACTATGTTAGATGAATTGAATAGATATACTGATGAGAATAAAACTAAGTTCGATATGGTGGCGGCTATGGGATAAACACATTGTCCTCTTTTGTAGTAATACAAAAGTTATAAATTCCGCAAAATCGGTGAAGGCTAAAATAATTTATTTATTAATTTTTAACATGTATTATCATGAATTTAAACGAACAATTAGAAATTTTAGAAGTAATTTGTCCTAAATTTAAAAATGGGACAAGTAAAAGAGAAATTAGACATGATTTCTTTAAGAACATAAAAACAGAAATACAAGCATATCTTTTAGGATTTTTTGCTTCTGACGGAAGCATTAATAAACAAAGACACACAATGGTAATAGGTATTACAGAATCTGATAGAGAGATAGTTGAGTTATTTAGAAATTTTATTTCTCCTGAAGCTTTGATAGAGGAAGTTAAACCAATTGCTATAAATACTAGAGGTAAAGAATACTTAAGCAAACCTTCGGTTAGGATAAATATAGCTAGTAAACCTTTGGTAGAATCTTTAGAATTGTTAGGTTTCTCAGAAGCAAAAACATGGAAAGAACTACATATACCAGAAATAGACAAAAAACTTATACCTCATTTCATAAGAGGATACTTTGACGGAGATGGGTGTATTACAGGAAGTGTTAGAAAACCAAATCCAGCAAATAGAGAAAAAAACTACAGAGTAACGTCTAGATGGGAAATATGTTCAAAAAGAGATGAAATTTTAAAAGACATACAAAATTTCTTAAGGATGTTAGGTATTTCCACTAATATACATTACGCTAAACGAGATGACATGTATGTGCTAAACACTTGTTCTAAAAAAGAGATTAAAAAATTATTCGAATTATTATATCTAAATGCTAATTTTTATTTAAACAGAAAATTTAATAAATTTAATTATTATGTTAATACCGAGGTAACTCAATTAATCAGTGAGTACCGTAACGCGTAGGAGGTGAACGTTAATGAGAGTAATAATCCTCCCAAGAGTGTGGAACACCCTACATCTGAGGGTGAAAATGTACGCTGAACTTATAGGAAACTATAAGAACTATAGGATAAAAAGCCTATAGGATAACAAAATTGTATGTGAGCTGGCTGATGAAGAACTTCATGGAGTAACTGTTAAAGAAATAAACCATTTTAATAATGAGTTTCAAGACGTTGGTTATTACATTGACGAAAATGGATATAAAAAATTTGGTATAATTCCTAATAAAAATAAACCTCAAGTTAATTTCAATAATTTAAATTGGACTAATCGAGATGATGAAATATTTATGAGAACATCTAGGCCTTATGGTTACTAAAGTATTAAACCTCATAGAAGAGTTATACTGTAAGAGATATGTAGGAAGAATAGAAATAGAGAAATTACCGGTAGGTTATTCAGCAAAATTTTGGTTGGATAAAAATAATCCTACAACAATTTCTGCAGAAATAGACAAAGAAGAAGATTTCTTACAGTTCATGAGAGAAGAATTAAAAAATAGGTATTGGCATCACAATACATACTATCATATAATATGAAACAAGACGAACTTATTTAGATGACTAATAGTATTATAGGTGAATTAGTGTATGATAAAAATCATTTACAAAAGGCTTATAATTACTATAACGGAAAGTATGATCCAGAATAGTTTAAATACCTAGAAGAAAACTTTGGTTTAGGTAATCCAACTTCAGTCATATTTATTCCACTAATTAAAAAACATATAGATGCTTTAGTAGGAGAATATTTAGGAACTCCTATCATTCCAAAAGTGTAGTGTAAAGATACTAAAACTATTGGAGCTATAGACAGAGAAAAACAACTATACATTGTTAATGAAGTTTAGGGATTCTTGAAAAGTAAGCTTAAAAACACTTTACTTAATTTTATTAATGGTAAAGATATTACAGATGTTAACATAGAATCTTAGTTACAAAAGCTTACAGAAAGTTTAGAAAATAATTTCATGTCAGAATATGAAATAGCTGCTTAGAACGTAATTGAATACGTAATGCAGTCTAGAGATACTGATATGTTAACTAAATTACGTACTTTACTTCTAGATTTACTTATTACAGGATATACTTATTTTAGAGTTAAACCATCTTTTAATAAAACTAATGTTAAAATAGAAGTATTAGACCCTTTAAATACATTCGTAGATTCTCATCCAGAATCACCTTACGCTAAACACGCTTCCAGAGCAGTTGTTAGAAAATGGATGACAAAAGAACAAATCATAGCCGAATATGGAAATGATTTAACAAAAGATGAAATAAAAGAATTAAGAGAATCTCAAATAGGTGATTTTGATTCTGATACTAGAATTGTATTTTCTCCAGCTAGTACAGGTATTAGAGCTGGAGAAGAAGTTAGACCTGGCTATCCGTCAGGAGAGTATAGTCGTTTTAACAATCGCTTAATTCCTGTATATGAAGTTGAATGGATTGAGACTGACAAAGACTTTGTAATGCAACGATATGAAACAGTGAAGATTGGAGCTGAAATGTACATAATTAGAGGTAAGAATGAACAAGTATTTAGAACTCAAGATAACCCTAATTTATGTACTTTATCTGTAAATGGTGTGTACTTTACTAATAGAAGTAATGAACCTTATTCACTTGTTTTAGCTTGTGCTGATATGTAGGATAGATATAATATCTTACATTTTTACAGAGACCAACTTATTGCTAGTAGTGGTACTGTTGGTGATATTTTAGATGTAGCAATGCTTCCTGAGTTTTTAGGAGTTAATTTACCTGAAAGAATTTAGAAGTGGATTGCTTATAAAAAGACTGGTACTGCTTTAATTGACTCTTCACAAGAAGGTAGATTAGCAAACGGAGGAGCAGCTCTTAATACCATATTTAACGGATTTGATGATACTATTAAAGTTTAGTCAATTCAAGCTATACAGATGGCGATAGAATCTATAGAGAATACAACATCATCTATCACTGGAGTCTTTAGAGAAAGACTTAATGGTATAGAACAAAGAGACGCTGTTACTAATGTAAAACAAAGCGCTAATAACTCTTTTATTATTACTAAACACTATTATCAATAGATGGATTTAGTAGTTACAGAAATACTTATGGACGCTCTTAATTGTGGTAAAATTGTGTTTAAAAAAGGTTTAAAAGGCTCTATCATTTTGGGAGACTACCAATAGAAAATTTTTACAGCACTTCCTGAACACTTTACTACATCAGACCATGATATTAGAATTTTAACTAGTACTGAAATAATTTAGGATATGTAGCAAATTAAAACATTAGTTCCTGAATTAATGAAAATAGGTACTATAGATCCATAGATAATTTTTGATGCATTAACTTCTAAAAGTTTGACTGAACTTAAAACTAAAGTTTCCACAGCAATGAAAAAACAAAAGGAAGAAAATAATGCGTTACAAAAATTACAAGAGCAAGCTGAACAACTACAAAATGAATTAAAGAAAACTCAACAAGAACTTCAAAAAGCTCAACAACAAGTTCAATCTCTTAATGAAGCTAAACTTAAATTAGAACAAGAAAAGCTTAAACAAGAAATAGAAATTGATTGGTTTAAAGCTAAAACAGATAGAACATTTAAAAATGAATCTGTTGAAATTGACAAAAAGAAGGTTGAGATTGAATTGTTATAGCTTAGAGATGGTAATCCACTTAACGATCAAATTAGAATGGTATGATATTTAATTTATCCATAGTAGACAAAAATATATTAAAAATAACTGGGACTCCAGAAGAATAGGATACTAATTACAAAAATAGTTACACTATTAATGTTATTAAATATCAACCTTCTTATCCTGGAGATACTGAAATATTAGAAACTTTAATATCGCCACACGATAAAGAATATTCAGAATCGTTATACACATTTACTAAAGATGGACATTATATAATAGATAGTTTAATAGTGAGTGATATTAACTATGCCGAATCGGGGTATTGCACTGACGGAACATATGTGTATAAATTAGACGAGAATGGAGTTAAAATAATAGACATAATAGAAATTATAGAAGTTAACCATGAATCTATAAAAAGATATTCACAAGATACTTTTTCAATTTGTTTTTTACATGAGTGTTATTTATCTTTGTGTAATAATAAGTTCAAATATTTAATGAAGAACAGATGTTCTAAATTAGAAGATGATAACTTTGATTTAGATTTAATAGGTCTCAGTTTAAGTGCAATTCGATATAACTTAGAATTTGGTTATATGACTACAGCCTAGACTATAGTTGAGGATTTATATAGATGTGTTAATATTTGTAATGTAAATTCAAAAAAACATGACTGCGGATGCTGTAGCTAATCTTAAAGCTAAGTTTATAAAAGACTTTGATAAATTTAGAAATTCCTTATATAAAGGAGTTAAACAGGATATTACTGTATTAAAGTATATGATATGTGTTATTAACGATCCTAATTATTTTAGTAATTCTGTATATGAATATTTAATGTCTTATGAATAAAACTCAATGTTTATAGTATGATTCTTCTACTTTATTATTTCCAGGGTAGCTTAAAGAGGAAATAAATCACACATTGATAACTCCACTTAATCATAATTATATTTATGATTATTTAAAAGTAGAAAATGCTTTATCGGAATTTAATACATTAGAATTAAAAGCAAATGCTAGAAAAAATCTAGGAATAGATGATAATTCTTATAAATGGAGTGTTTTAGAAGAATCTTATTTTGTTAAAGATACTATTCTTTTTATAGATGCTATAGTCATAGATGATAAAATATTAATATCAGGAAAAGTTAAATAGGGATTATTAATTTTATAAACAATAATATATTATGAATACAATTAATAAGATACAAGTAGATGGAGTTGATTACGACATCCAAACGAAGGAGCTAACTAAAGTGACTTACGTAGAGCTTAAAGAAATGAGAGATAATGGTAGTCTTGCGGCTGGTCATCTATATCGTATAACAGACTACGAGTTTACAACCAAACAATCGAACACAAAGAGTGCAGGCCATCCATTTGATGTAATTGTACTCGCTACAGCTGAGAACCAGCTATCAGAACTCGCACGAGCTATTCAGCATGAAGGAGATACCTACTTCGATGGTAATGACCTTGGTGCTTGGGAACTATGGTACGACTTGGATAATGATACTAATAAATATGAATGGGCTGATACAACCAATGGTAAGGGTGTTATTTATCGCATGATTGACGAGAAGCATAATGATTGCCCTTATGACTTTAAGAATGCTTTGTTCTATAACGGAAAATTGACATACCCCACCACCGCAGACAAGTATTACTACACATTCTCTTATGTTGTTAAGGATGTGTTGTATGATGGTACTGTTGAGACTCAGGTAAAGGATTGTTATGGCAATAGTATGGGAGTATATCTTAAACGTTATAGTAATAAGAAATCTTTGAACTTAAATGTTTTTAGGAATACCTCATTTGGAGACGCCTGCCACTCCAACACTTTCGGCTACAATTGCTACTACAATAACTTTTTGGACAATTGTCACTCCAACACTTTCGGCTACAATTGCTACTACAATAACTTTTTGGACAATTGTCACTCCAACACTTTCGGCTACAATTGCTACTCTAATAAATTTGGTTCATCTTGCCAATGCAATACCTTCAGCTACAATTGCTACGCCAATATATTTTCAGACACTAGTCGAAACAACAACTTTGGAAGCAGTTGCCACAACAACACCTTCGGAGAAAGTATATCTAATCGCGAGTTGAATTTAGAGAAAACCTCCATCACTCTCAACGATGAATACTATGACGACGGTGGAGGTCAGTTAGTACCTATCAAGCATCCAGACCTATCTACTCAGCCTTCTATCTTGCCTTATAAGTTCATGGGGCAGTATGTGTATGAGCAGTTAGTAGTGACTAATATTGATAGTAGTTTCTCAAACTCATCCAGCATAAAGATTATATGGCCGTCTTCATTAGATAAAGGAAAAATATATTTAGATATTAAAGCAATACTAGCATATAATAGTAATGGACTATCAGTAGCTATTCCAATAGTTGCTTGTAGCAGCAACGAAAGCTACTTAACTATAGATGGGAGAAATATTTATGAGATAAATATAGCCTCTCCTATTTATCTACATGTAGTTTATACCTCGATGCCCAAAGAAGGTGGAGATTATTACGGATATAACAACTATTGATTATGAAAACAGCGATATGTGCAATTATTAAAGATGAGCACTTATTCTTAGAGGAGTGGATAGAATGGCATTTGGGCTTAGGCTTCGATGCCATCCACCTCTTCGAGGATAAAGGAAGTGATAGCCACGAAGAGATAACTTCTCAATATGAGAATGTATTTCTTAGAAGATATGAAGATTCCGAGCAGGTGCAAGAACTATTAGAGGCTCAGGGTAGTTCTCATAGACAATTTGTACTATACACTTGGTTTGCCAATCAATATAATGATGTATATGATTGGTGTGCATTTATAGATTTAGACGAATTTGTAATGTTTGCTGATGACTATAATTTAGAACAATTATGTGTAGAGTTTGAACCATACCCAACAGTTCTTTTAAATTGGAAGATGATAGGCGCAAGTGGTAGAATAAGTAAGCCTACATGTGGTGTAATAGAAGCATATACACAAGAGTGTGATTACTGCGATAATGATAAAATGTGGTCATACAAGAGCTTTGTCAACTTAAAGAAATTCGAAGGATTTCATGATTTACACCTCGCTTTAGGATATGTCAATACTCATCATTCTAATGATAAAAATGAGCACTACTACGATAAGGCGTGGCTAAACCATTATTTCACGAAGTCCCTCGAAGATTGGACTGAACGAATTTTCAAAAAAGGCGGAACATTAAACGGGCATCGCAAGCTAACGCATTTTTTTGAGTGCAACAAAAATATGAAGTATCTTGAAAGCCTTTATATAAAGAAGCACTCAGAAGAAACGCCTAACGGAACATATAGAATTGGCAATGGGTTTATAGCTGGGGGTAATGTTCAAAAAATCGCTTTACTAAATGCTAAGTCTATAGGCGACAATCATCTGGATTCTCAAGAGAGGCTCGAAAAAGCCATAAAGAAGGCAGCTGAGTATGGGTTTGAGGATAGAGGCAGAGATAGACTTGTACATGTTTTTTGGCTTGGAAGAAAGAGATTCCCTGAGTTGATGCAGAAATGTATAGAGTCTTGGAAAAAGTATTTAACTAATGAAACCTTATGTCTATGGACTGAAGAATCCTGCGATATGTCACATCCTTTTGTTCGTATCGCTTATGATTGTAAGTCTTATGCTTTTGCGGTTGATTACCTTCGCCTTATGACAATATATAAATATGGCGGTATATATATTGATGTTGATGTTGAATTATTGAAGCCTATTAACTCGCTTCCAGACAACTTTGTAGCAATAGAAAAAGAGCTTGGCAGCGTTGCTTTTGGCTTAATATTTGGCGCGAGTAAGGGCAATGAAGTAATTGGAGATATATCGCACATGTATGACCATATATTTTATGAGCATGATAAAAGATATGATATAATTCAGCCTCACCTTGTAACGGAGTATTTTAAGTCGCATGGGCTTGAATATAATGGCGAAATTCAAGACTTTTTAGGTTTTACGGTATATCCGAGTAAATACTTTTCTCCAATGAACTTCTTTACGAAGGAATTGGAAGTCACAGAAGAAACAATAAGTATTCATCATTATTTACATTCTTGGAGATGATTGGAGAAGATAAACTAAAACATATAGTGGTAAGTGCCATCATAGCGGTGGCACTTAACCTCTTCCTCCCTTGGTTAGCAGCAGCAGGTATAACCTTTGCTATAGGGTAGGGAAAGAAGTGTACGACATGGTAAGCGGTAAGGGATGTTCAGAGTGGGAAGACTTGGCCGCATATTTAGTAGGAATTTTAATTGGTATTTTATAAATTAATTATTATGGTAAAAATTGCAACACATGACTCAGCAACAGGAGAAAAAGGATTAGGTTTATTATCACTAATTGGCACTACTTTTGCAAGAACCCAAAGTAAAACAATTAAGGAACAATATGAAGCTGGATGTAGATTATTTGATATTAGAGTAAAGCTTTGTGGTAAAGTTTGGAGATGTGCTCATGGATTATGGAAATCTAAAAGAACTGCATTAGACATACTTAAAGAAATAAGTTCTTTTGAAGATAAATGTTATGTTACATTAACATATGAAGGAACCAGTAAAAGAAAAAAAGAATTTATTGAGTTTGTTAGATTTATTAAATCTAAATGTACTAATATACATTGGGGCAATATCTCAATCAAATATGGTGAAGGATCTCATTTGTTTAAGGTGCAATATGATTTGGTTGATTTCGCTGAATCAGGATTCCCAGGAGGTCGACAAGGTTTCCTACCACTCAATGGAAGCACATGGCATATTCTATTACCTATTCCATGGTTGTGGAAGAAGATATATAATGATAATCCAGAGTTTAATGAGAAATATTATATTTATGTAGATTTTTTGTAAAAAATTTTAGCAAATAATAAAAGTTTATCTTAAAAACATATAACTATGCTAGAAAATTTTATATATGCAAAAAAGAAAGCATTATTTGAAACTGCTTTAAATAATGGTGAAGTATTAGATGAAGCAATAGCATTCATAGAAGACACTAAATAGATATGGAATCATGGTACGTATTTTGATTGTAATGTTGCTAATTTTGAAAAAATTTTAAGTAATTATGTTAAAACATCGGAATTATCTAAGATAGCTATAACAGGTGATTATAATGATTTATCAAATAAACCTAATATACCAAGTGCTGTTACTGAAAGTACTATTAGTAGTTGGGGATTTACAAAGAATACGGGAACTATTAGTGAGATTAAAACAATTAATGGAGAATCTTTGTTAGGTTCTGGTGACATTCAACTTCAAACAGAATTACAAGTAATCTATAGCGAATTAGTTGCGTTAAGGAATGAAAATAAATTGATCCCCGGGACGTCTTATAGAATTACTGACTATGTAACAACAGTAGCAGGTTTAGATTTAGTAAAATCAGCTAATCATCCTTTTGATATTATTGTTACTGCTATATCATCTAATGAATTATCTGAAGACGCTAAAGCAATACTACACGAAGGAGATGAATATTTTGCAAAATGTCAATTAAGTGCTTGGGAATTAAAATATTGTTTAGATAACGATACTAATAGATTTACTTGGGCTGATACCGAAAATGGTAAAGGTGTTGTATGGTACATGAAAGACGAATCTGATAACTCTGCTTATTATGATTTCAAAGGTGTTCAAGTAAGGGAAAGTAAAACCAGTAATGATTGGTATTATACTTTTTCTGTATATTATACTGATACTCAAGAGGATTTTAGTGTAGCTAAGTATGATTATAATGGAAAAGGATGTATTAATAATACTATAGATATACAACACTTAAGGAACAGCTATAATAGAATAACTATTAATTATAATACAATTATTGCAGATGCTAGATCTACAGACGAAGTAGTTAATCCAGAAAATTATTATTGGAGAAGCATCCACAATCATATTGGAACATGCTGTTCTCATATTAAAGTAGATAAATCTTGTACAAATGTTAAATTCGGCAATTATTGTAGTTATATAAATTTTAATACTGCAAGTAATATTAGTTTTGGAGATCAGAATCAGTATATCTATTTTAATAATATGGATGATACTGTATTTGGACCTTATATTTCCAATTTTAAATTCATAAAAGAGGATGGTAGTTATGCTAATGTAGCGTCTTCTAGAATAGAATCGAATTTTAATAGTGGTTACTATATTAGTATTAAATGTGCTAATACCCTTAGAAATCTCCATATTAAAGCTGGAGTTGCTAATGGTAAAACTCAGACTATAGAAATTGATAAGTGTGGTAATTATACTACTACTATTGAAAGAAGTGCTACTACTGGAGAAGTTATAGTAAGTAAATCTGGAAATAATACAGGTATAGACACTAGCAATTTAATTGTTAATAATCTTATAGATGGAGGAATAGACAAGGCACTCTCGGCAGAAATGGGTAAAGAACTTGCCGAAAGGGGCAAAGCTATGACAGAAACTATATTTGGATATGGTGAATCTATAGGATATATAGCTGATGTGATGGCTACCAAGGAAGATCTATCAGAGTATGCTAAATCAGCTGATGTGATTACCGCAGAACCAGCAGAAGGTGATGGTGAAGAGGTGGAAGACTACGTGCTTATGAAGAGTGATGTAGAGCATATCATTCCTCATGTGGTAGACCAGACCGATTCTGTAGCTACCATTCAACCTAACGTACTCAATGTTTGGGGAGAGGTAGAATCGCTTGATATTACCCTTGCAGAGCCTACTGATAATACTATTGTCAATGAGTACATGGCACAATTTACTTCGGGTGCTACGGCTACTACCTTGACACTGCCGAATACTATCAAGTGGATGGCTGCTCCTAATATTCAGACGAACAAGACGTATCAGTTGTCCGTTATCAATAACCTTGGAGTGATAGGAGAGTTTAGCCATGAGTGAGCTTAGGAGAAGATTGATGATGCAGGTGGAGAGTGACCATAATGCTCTCCCTTCTGGATGTGTAAGATGTGAGTATTTGGAGTCAACTGGTACGCAGTGGATTGATACGGGAGTTGTGCTCAAGAGTACCTATGGAATTGAAGTTGAGATTGCTCCAATGGAATTGTCAGATGTGACCGAACATGGTGTATTCGGCTCATCTAATGGCTTTAGTCATAATGTTCTTCAAATTCATCGTACGCAGGACAATACGCGGAAAGGAGTTATACTATATATGCCTAACGAAATTCCAGTATACGCCAAAACATACAACACCACTGGGATAAAACAACATTGGGGAATTAACATAAACAACGAGGGCAAAGTCTATGTCGATAATATACTCTCTGGTGAAACAAAACCCACTTCTGTTGTGTCTTATGCGGTTGCTCTGTTTGGGAGAAATGTTAATGGATATGTATCAACAAGCCAGCTGTCAAAATGTAGAATATACAAATTTGTCATTTTTGAAAGCGGTAAAATTATCTATTCATTCATTCCTATTCTCGACCAAGAAGGAGTACCTTGTATGTACGACATAGTAAATAAGCAATTTCATTACAACAAAGGCACAGGTCAATTCTTATATAAAATCTTAGAGCAATGACATACACAAAAGAAGTCAACGGAAAGCGAGTATTCTTCAGTGGAGTACTCCAAGTGGGTGATAAGCAGATTATCAACCCCACACATGAGCAGATAGTAGCTAACGGATGGGAAGAGTATATCCCCCCAGTATCAGAACCCTACATCCCCACCTATGAGGAGAGGGTGGAGCAACTGATAAGGGAGAGGTATTCCCTCAGTGCCGAGTTAGCTATACAGCGACAGAGAGATACGAAGGCAGAGGAGTTTAAAGAATACTATTCCTATTGTGAAGAGTGTAAGATTAAAGCTAAGAACTTAAACGAAGAAGACTATGGCAGAGATTAAGCAACTGAAAGAGGGCGATAAGGTAATCTATCCCCTCACAAGTACCAAGGCTATCGTGGATGAGAGTGGGAATAGGGTCACTATCCCCACCAAGACATCACAGCTAATTAACGATAGTGATATAGTATCGTCAGAGCCTACCGAAGAGGTAGTAGGCGACATAGAGGCTACCATTGTCACAACGGCTATCCGTAAGACCGCTCAGACACTTACTGAGGAGGAGAAAAGAGTAGCGAGAGCTAATATCGGAGCAGCAAGCACAGAGGATATTACCGCCGCTATCTCTCAATCAATTACTAACGCATTAAACACTGAGGTATGAGCAAGCAAGATAACTTAACAGATTTTCTCACTGATGTAGCCGATGCTATCCGTGAGAAGAAGGGTACTACCGAGAAGATTAACCCTCAGAACTTCTCCGAGGAGATTAGGGGGATTGAGAGCGGGGGAGATGTCTATGTATTTTCGGAAGAGATGGTTGATAATACTGGGTATGGAACCCAACGCATCAAAAAGCTGACAATACCAACTCATGTTACAAGAATAGAGCGTTCTGCATATTTTTATTTGGGTGGGCTTGTTGATGTGATCATGCACGACGACATCACATATATTGGATTCGGAGCCTTTAATAGTTGTACTGGATTGAAATCCATCAAGTTACCAAGGAATTTAGTTGAAATTTCCACGCAAGCTTTCGCGTCTTGCTCAGGTCTTAACTCAACAATTATTATGCCTGAGAGTTTAGAGGTGCTAGGTAATTATGCTTTCTCTGGCTGTAGCAATATCCCTTGTTTTGATTTTCGCGCGTTGAAAAAGGTTGTACGTTTAACAACGAGCATGGTTTTTAATTCCACAACTGGAATATTCGTTGTCCCCGACAACCTCTACGATGAGTGGATAGCCGCTACCAACTGGAGCACCTACGCAAGCAGAATTGTGAAAGCAAGTGAATATGTAGAACCAACTAACGAATAATTATGAGCATACAAGTACACACATTAAAAGACAAGGATGGAAACAGATTCTATCCTTTGACCCATGTCTCAGCAGTAGTGGATGACGAGGGTAAGACGATTACAGAGATTGTCGAGAGAGCGAGTGGAGCAATCACCTCCCAAACCATCAAGGATATAGTCTCAATCACCCAAGCCGACTACGATGCCCTTGAGACTAAGGATGACACCACGTTGTACCTAATCACAGAATGATATGAAGATAGGTAATCTATTAGTCAATGCCGCATATCTTGGAGAGAGAGTGCTCACTGCTATTGCGGTGGGCGCCGCCAAGGTGTGGGAGGGTGTTAGTAAGTACATCAAGTTTGCTGACCCAGTTGTTGAGCAGCTATGTATGAAGTGGAGCAGTGATGGGATAGGCTTGACTCCAGAGGATGCTGCGAAGGTGACGGATATTGGGACTACATTCCTAGGGAATAAGGAGATAACGAGTTTTGAGGAGTTTGCCAGTTTTGGTGTAAAAGATATTATAGGATTCGGTGATTGTAGCAATCTTCAGTCAATTACCATACCCGCAGAGGCCATAGTTATCAAGTACGGCGCATTCGCGCGTAGTGGACTCACATCCATAGTCATCCCAAATAAGATAATAAAGATTGAGGGCTATGCTTTTGTTAATTGTAACAACATGGAGAGCATTGTTATAGGTGACCGAGTGGAAAGTATGGATGGTAAGTCGTTTGGATGCCCAGCGAAAAAGGTATATATCAACTCACTTGAGAGATGGATTAATCTCCCTTTTGATATAAGTCCTAAGCCTGACTTTGAACTTTACATAGATGGAGAAATGATACGAGATGTTGTGATTCCGCCATCTGTTAAAAAGTTGAGGTCATACGTCTTCAAGTATTCTTCTATTGAAAAGGTTTCATTCGAAGGAATAATCTTAGAGATAGATGGAGATGCTTTTTCCGATTGCGCATTGACAGAGTTCGTTTGCCCCAATGGAGTACTTAGTATGAATTATGCTGTTTTTCCAAGGTGCAAAAGCCTTAAAACTCTCGACTTGTCGAATTACAACGGAGATATTGGGAATTATTTCTGCATCGGATGCTCTACACTTTCTATTGTTAAACTTGGGACTGTCACAAGCATTGGAGCCCAAGCGTTCAACGGGTGTAACGCTTTGCAAAGTGTATTAATAGGAGCAACTACACCTCCCACACTTGGTTCTGGAGTATTTAGTTCTTCGGGAATAACCATCTACGTCCCCGATGAGAGCGTAGAAGCCTACAAGAGCGCAACCAATTGGTCAGCCTACGCTGATTACATCAAGCCATTAAGCGAATATGTAGAACCAACAAACGAATAAATAGTATGATAGTAAGAGAATTTTACCAAACAAGAATGGACGGAGTAAACCTATACAAAACTTACTCCAACGAGAACAAGTATATCAAGAAGGTAGACACTAACGAGGAATACTCTGAGGCGATAGACATCGAGGGAGCATCTTATACCTATGAGGAAACTGACAAGGAGATAGAGCAGTATGAAGATATTAGTTAAAATGTGATATAAAGATTTTTATTAAAATTAGATTGAAAAGGACGCTTTATGCGTCCTTTTTTGTTTTTGGTAATCTCTTTAAAATATAACTAATTGAAAATCAGTAAGTTAAAAATATTTTAAGTAACGTGTTCGCTCTTAATAAGTTATAAGTAAGTTTGTATCGTAAGCTTACAGAATTTAGATATTATTAATTTTTAATTTTTAACTTATTATGAGTGATAGTAAAGTTTTTATGTTCCCTGAACAATCAGGAAATTCAACAGACGCACTTACTTTGTCATTACTTAGCAACGGAGGTATGAACAGCTGGGCTAACAACCCTTTTATGTATTTAATTTGGGCATACATGATGCGTTGGATGAATGGTGGTGATTATGGTAATGGTCAAAACTGTGGAACTGCTATGGAAGCAGCTACACAGAGACAGATTCAAACTTTATCAGATTAGATGAACGATAATCACACTTCAGATTTAATTATGCAGGCAATTCAAGGTAACAACAACGCAATTCAGGAAGCTGCTACTAGACTTGGTTGCGATATTAATGCTTTAGGTTCAGCCGTTCAAGGTGTTCGTTCTGACATTAGTGCTGTTGGTAGTCAACTTGGATTCTCAGCAGAGCGTATTATTAATGCTGTAAATCAGGGAGATTGTGGAGTAATCCAAGCTCTTAAAGATTGTTGCTGCGAAACTTAGAAATCAATTTTAACTCAGACTTATGAGAATAGAATTGCGATTGGTGATGCAACTCGTAGTCTTAAAGATTCTGTTAACTACGTAGGATTGTAGGTTGAAAAAGGTTTCTCCAATACTAATTATGAAACACAGGCTTAGACTTGTGCTTTACAAAACACAATCCGTGATGCTGGTACCGCTAACACTAACGCTATTATAGCAAAATTAGATGCAATGCAGAATCAAGCATTATTGGATAAGATTGATTCTTTGCGTGAAAGAAATAGTGAACAAGCTGTAATCATTAACAATGCTCAGTAGAGTGCTACCTTTAATTCTATGTTAAATTCTTACACAGCTCCTATAGCAGCTGCTGTAAATACTTTACAGACAGAATTAGCTGGAGTTAAATGTCGTCTTCCTGAAACTGTGACACTTCCTTATAGTTGTGCTACTGCAGTTCCCTCTAGTTTATTCTATAATGGAGCTGTTGGTGTAAACACATTTAATAATGGTTTCTCAGGCTGGAATGCTTGGAATGGTTGTGGTTGTACCAACTCTCTTTGGGGTTGAGAAAGG
>JAEIGA010006491.1_pt1 | contig 17811 bp, 15 predicted proteins | sample 9270691 | NCBI WGS metagenome assembly JAEIGA01 (sample SAMN17057246, study PRJNA624740) | gut metagenome | biome: biome; isolation source: fecal sample | host: Bos grunniens | place: China: Xizang | collected 2019 | reverse complement strand
TTTGATAGTTATATCTGTCATCCTGGATATCTAAAACTTGATCAGAAAAAGTTGTTTCAATATCCCTGTTGCCGTTGGCATTCTGATTTATATCAGAATTATATTCAGAATTACTTTGTTCTTGGACATTTGTTTCTATTTGTGGTGTATCAACTGCAGGCGTTTCAATAGAATCGACTGCAACATCATCAGATACATCTGTTGCATTGACGATAGATACACATGCCAGCAGTAGTAATCCAAGTACAATCAATTGTTTTGAAAATGATTTCATTTTCAATTACCTCCTTTTGTTATATTATCATTGGAATATTCTCAACTTATTAAATAATTCGACAATTACGGCGGTTTTATTTTAACAAGAACTTAGAACATCCCCTATTTTAAATTTGACAATAAATTAAATTCATTTATTTCATAACTTTTCGTGCTAAAAAACTAAATTAATCATTAGTTTAATGAACAAATTGAAAATATGAATATGTTAAATGATTATTAAATTTAATTTATTATCAATAATAATTTTTGTAATATATTATAATAAAATTATCTATTTAACATAGTTATTAATAATTAAAAAATTAATGAGAATTATTGTAATAAACAATAGTTTTATCATTATTTTGAAAAAAGATACTTATGTACAATAACATAATAAAAAATAACTAAACTAATAAAGTCATAATGAATATTAATGCTTAATATTAAAAAAAAGTTTCATCGGATTTAAAAATTAAGTTGCTGCAAAGCATAATTAATTATGAAAATCAAATTATTAATTATGAAGGTCATTATTATAACAACAAATTTTGGATTCATAGCATTGAATGAAGACTATGAAATTGCGTCATCAAAACTATTACTTGATGATGGTGCCAGCCTTATTGAGGCAATTGATAAAGGTATACTCACTTCATATGAAGTTGAATTTATAGATGAATTATCCTCCAGGTATGACGATATCCTGATTGAAACGAACAAGCCATTGAATGTTTATGAAAGCCTTGACTGCTTTGAAAATATACGAGTTGAAAAAGGCAGTCCTTACGGCAAACACGTCAGAGACAATCTGTATAATATCATAGGGGATATCTCCAGTCTTAGCAATGAAAAACTGCTGGAGATTACACATAATCAGTACATGGAAGCAAGCAAGAACAAAATTACCGAATCGGTTAAAACCAATGACGTGATGATAGTTGAAACAATCAATGCATTGGAGGACTTGGAGGACAGTACCGGCAGGCTGATTGAAAGGCTGCGTCAATGGTGTATGCCATATCTTCCGGAGCTTGACAAGCTGCATAACCATCAACTGTATACCAGGCTGATAGCTTTTGAGACTACACGTGAAAACATTAGAAATTCACCGCTGCTTGAAGGTACCGATGTGACGTTAAGCGACGAGTACGATATTCAAATGAATGATAATGACCTTGAGATAATCAAATCATTTGCACTTAGCTTAAACGCTTTATATGAGAGCAAGAATACGTTGGAGGAGTATATTCAGGAGAAGGTGCATGATGTTGCACCGAATCTCTATGATGTCGCCGGTGCCAACCTGGCGGCCAAGCTGATTGCCCACTGCAATGGACTTGAAAATCTGGCGAAGCTTCCTTCAAGTACCGTTCAGATTATAGGTGCCGAGAAGGCCGTATTCAGACACCTGAAGACCGGTGAAAAACCTCCGAAGCATGGGCTTATCTTCCAGCATCCTGCTATTCGCGGATCCAATTGGTGGCATAGGGGAAAGCTTGCGCGTGCAGTTGCAGGTAAAATTACCATAGCCGCCAGGCGTGACGCCTTTACCGGCGAATACAGTCCCGGGTTAAGGGAGCAATTGGACAAGCGTGTTGAAAAAATCAAAAAGGACAATCCATTCCCTGAACGAAAGAACAAAAAATCGGATACCGGTAAGAAAAAGGATGGAAAATCGAAGAAGGATAAGAGAAAAAAACCGAAGCGTAATAAAAGAAAGTTGAAGAAAGGAGAATACATTTATTAGGAGGTTAGCTTATGCAGGTGAATAGAATTGGTGAAAACGTGTACCAGATAGACAATCAGATTGCAACCGTTAACTTAACTCCCGGCGTTCAGGTTTATCAGGAGAAACTGCTGGACTATGAGGACAAACAGTTCAGGTTATGGAATCCAAGACGTTCAAAGTTGGCGGCAGCCATAATCAATGGCCTTAGCATCTTTCCATTTAAGGATGACTCGAAGGTTCTGTATTTGGGTGCCTCTGCAGGTACAACTCCCTCACATATATCGGACATATGTACGAATGGCAGAATTTACTGTGTGGAATTTTCCGCCACTATGATGAGGGAATTTCTGGATGTTTCCAAAAATAGAAGCAATCTGCTTGCCCTTCTTGAGGATGCCACCCATCCCTACGATTATCAGTCATTGGTTGAAAGCGTGGATATAATTTATAGTGACGTTGCCCAGGCTACCCAGACCAAATTATTTTTGGACAACTTCAAACTCTTTGCGAAAGAAAATACAATCGGCATAATAATGATTAAAGCCAGAAGCATTGATGTGACCAAAAAGCCAAGTGTTATTTTTAAGGAAGAAAAAAGTAAGTTGGAGCAGGGTGGTCTTAAGATATTGGAAGAAATAAAACTTGACCCATATGAGAAGGATCATATTGCATTTATTTGTGAGAAATATTTCTGAGTTAACACTAAAGGAGAGACAATTGACTAACGACAGGAGAAATTGGATATGACAATAAAACTAGTATCATGGAACGTGAATGGAATAAGAGCGGTAAGCAAAAAGGAAGAGTTTTGGAGTTGGTTTGATAATACGGACGCCGACATCATAAACTTCCAGGAAGTAAGAGCCGAAGAATCCAAGATTCCAAAGAAAGTATTGAATAAAGATGGATACCTGACCTACTTCAACGAAGCCGAAAAGAAAGGATACAGCGGTGTGGGAACATACACCAAAATCGAAGCCGTTGAAGTAAGAAAGGGTCTTGGAATAGGTGAACTGGACAACGAGGGAAGAGTACTTCAAGTGGAATACCCTGATTTTACATTGTTCAACATCTACTTTCCCAACAGCGGAATGGAAGCAAAACGCTTGGACTATAAGGTGAAATTCTGTGATGCCCTGCTTGAAGTCATGCTTGAATTAAAGGACAGCGGGAAAAACGTAGTGGTTACCGGTGACTATAATATAGCACACAACCCGATAGACGTATACAGTCCACAGAACTGTGAAGGAAAATCAGGTTATCTGCCAGAGGAAAGGGCATGGCTTGATAAAGTGGAAGAGGCGGGATTTATAGATACGTTCAGACTATTTGATGAAAGTGCGGAGAATTATACCTGGTGGAGCTACCGGACACGAGCAAGAGAACGTAATGCCGGTTGGAGATTGGATTACTTCTATGTCAATGAAGAAATGAATGATAATGTAAAATCGGCCGAGATACTTAGCGACGTCTACGGATCAGACCATTGCCCAGTAACATTAGAACTGGACTTTTAAAGTAAATAAATTATTAAAAAAAACGAGAATATAACATTATTTTTATAAAAAAAAGAGAATTTAGTGTGAATTATATAATTCACTTATTTTTTCAACTATTTTTTGTGATATGAACTCCTTGGAATCGAGTGGTATTTTCTCATTGGAAGTATTATCAATCAGATATACTTCATTATTATTAGAACCAGGTCCACTGCCTTCCAGGCAAATATCATTTGCCACCATCAAATCCGCACCATAATCATCAATACGACTTCGTGCCTTTTCAATCAAGCCATCCTCATCCAATCCGGCTTCGGCCTTAAATCCAACAGAAAATACGTTTGGATTCAACTCTTTAACCATTTTCAATATTTTAGGCAATCTGATGAATTTCAATGTAATGTCACTGTCGGATGAAATTTTAGACCCGTTGATGTTTTCGGGTTTGAAATCGGATATGGCAGCCGCGGAGACATAAATATCAGTATCACTTATTGAATCACTGACAACGTCCAACATTTCCTGTGTTGATTCAACATGAATGCTTTTGAAATTTGCGGGAATATCCGTACTTAGCTTTCCACATAATAAAGTTACATTGGCACCACGACGATAGAATTCCTTGGCCAATTCAACGCCCATCTTACCGGAACTCCTGTTTGTAATGACTCTCATGGAATCAATAGGTTCAACTGTAGCACCCGCAGTAACAATGACATTTACATCCTTAAACGTGTCATTTGTCAGCATCCTTTCTACTTCCAGTACAATATCTTCCTTTGATGGGAACTTGGCCTTTCTTTCGGCATTGACCGGTTCCATGAAATGTACCTGAGGATGTAGATTTTTTATCTTATTGATGTTTTCCTCGATAGCCCTGTACATTGATATGTGCATTGACGGTACAAATAGGATAGGTGTATCATAGCCGCTGGCAGTCAACAGTAGAGTGGTGACATTTGTATCGGCAATCTTGTTTGCAAACTTGCTTATGGTATTTGCAGTAGATGGTGCAACAAGTATTAAATCTGCCTGTGCATTGGTAACATGTTCTACATAACCTGTTATTTTTGTATTCACAGGATTTTTAGTTGCAAATTCCATTGATAATGGTGTGATTAATTCACATGCTGAAGGACTCATGAAACATTCGACTTCAAAACCGCTTCGCTGTAATTGATGCACAAGTTTTAAATCTTCCACTGCTGCTATACTTCCGGTAATGCAAAGAATAATCTTCATGTTATCCACCTATTTAAATAAGTTGGTTACCCGGTCAATGATGGACTCTTTAGGATCATTTTCTAATGCAAATGATGATACTACATCATCATAGGCACCCTTATATTGTTCATAATGTTCAACAGGTGCTGAATATAATACCACATACATCTTACCGTCACTCATTTTTGTCCATGAGGCAATGTGTTCTTTCTGTAATCCATTCTGATCACTTACTATGTATCTGTGAAGGGTTAGATTCTTGTTTTTTATTGTTGTCTTGTTTTCCTGTATGTTTGTATATCCTGGCATCATAGCCAATCTTTTATTGTTTTCGGCATATGCCTCTTCCAATGTTGAACCATACTCAGAAGGTACCTGTTGAACAAGTATTGATATACTGCTATCCTTAGAATATGCTATTGCCGCAATTGTACCTTCAGCTACACTTTTTACCTGATTCCATTCATCAGGATATTCAAATCTTACACCATTCTGTTCAAAGTTGGCGGCACTTACAACCATGCAACATGACATGCCTACAATAAGCAATAATGAAATTAATAATAACTTTTTATTATTCATATATTTTGTCTCCTTAAATTAATTGTCAAATCAATTATCTCGAATTACTAGAGCTGCTTGAACCCGATGATCCACCTGATGATCGGGAATTACCGGAACCGCTTGAACTTCTTGAATTGGATGAACTGTCCGAACTTCTTGAATTGGATGAACTGTCCGAGCTTGATGAGCTTGAACTTGATGTCGAATTTTTCTTGTATGAACTTGTTGATTTTTTAGTTGTTTTCTTGGTATTAGTTGATGTCATATTATTGTTTTGTTGAGTTAAATTTTTTGCCTGTTCTAATGTGGTGTTGGAAACAAATGCCGAGTCCGATACGGTTATATTTGAAATTACTTCCTGATGATGGGATTGCAATACAGTCATTCCGGCGGCTATACCTATGGTAAATGCCACCAGTACAAATACCAATAGAAGCATTCCCTTAGTCTTGCCACTTAATGAGCTTGATGCCTCCTTCTGTGCATCAATATTTTCTTGTTTGGCATACTTGTCTACAAAATCATCGTATAATTCTTCTTTGATTGCTTTTTTCTCTGCAATGTTTGATGGCTTGAATCCTTTTCTTTCCTGAAGTTTGGAAACTGCCTCCCTATTACCTAACTTTCTTTCATATCTGATTCTTAATGTATCATATTCCTCTAAGGTAATATATCCTTCATCTTTTTGTCTTTCTAAATCCTCTAATTTTTGTTCTATTTTTCGCCGAGAGCTTCCTGGTCCTATTTTAATTCCCCCCAACAGTTATTTGATGATATGAACCCAATATCTTGAAGAAGTCAACCTTCCTTCTAACGTCCTGCAATGCATTGGCAATCTTGAATTCATTTCTATGACCTTCCATGTCAATAAAAAACAAGTATTTGCCCATTCCCCTTTTGGATGGTCGGGACTCTATTTTCGTAAGATTAATAGAATCCCTGGCAAATATTGATAGAACCTCATATAATCCCCCTGGTTTATCACCATGCAACGAGATGATAATTGATGTCTTATCATTTGAGGTTATCTGCAGGTCATCTTCATGAGATATTAATGCAAATCTAGTAACATTATTGTCATAATCCTGTATTTGTTCATCCAATATCTCAAGATTATATTTCTGGGATAGCATTTTATTTCCTATAACGGCGGCATTTGATAATTCACATACATATCTTGCAGCGTCGGCCGTACTTGATGTTGCACGGACTTGTTTACTGGTTTTATGTATGTATTTCCTGCACTGTGCTATGGCTTGCGGATGTGAACAGATGAGTTTAACATCATCAATTGTCACTCCCTTTTGTACCAATAGATAATGATGTATGGGAAGTAAGAATTCACCCTTTATCTTAAGATTATAATGCATAAGTGCATCTAATGTGACCATCACCGATCCTTCGGTTGAATTTTCAATTGGAACTACTGCTTCATCAATTTCATCATTAGTCAATGCTTCGAAGATGCCGATAATATTGTCAAAAGCCAATAAGTTGTCTTTTGAACCAGTTATTTTTATAGTTGCCTCATTGGAAAATGTCCCCTCAGGACCAAGATAACCAACTTGTTTATTATTAATCATTATATAATTATATGTTTACATAAAATTAATATCTTTTTGTGAAAAAATAGATTTAAAATGAATATGAAAAAAAGTTCTGTCAATAAAAAATGTTTTAAAAGTCAAATGTTAAAAAAATATTAAAATGGAAATTTAGTAATTTCCACGTTTTCTACTATAATTGTATATATATTTAAGTATATCTGATTTAGATACTATACCATGTACCTTATTTTTCTCATCGGCTATTGGCATTCCACTAAATTCTTTTTCAACCATTACTTTAGCTACGTCAGATATTGTGTCGTTTTGGTCTGCTGTTTCAATAGTCTGGGACATGATTTCTTGTACAAATAAGTTTCTTATTTGTGAATGCTGATATTTTTCCGGTACACGTTTTTTAAAGTCAATGATAGTTTTGGCTAAATCTTTAACTGTTAAAATACCTATAATAACTCCGGCATTTACTACAACCAAACGTCTTATACCGTGGTCCAACATTAATCTTCTAGCATGAACATATCTATCGTCAGGACTTACAGTTACGACCCTTTTTGTCATAATTTCCTTAATTGCTACTTCATTATATGGTTGTTTGTCTAAGTCTTTTAAGAAGTCTGTTTTTGTCACCATACCAACAATTTTATCTTCATCCATGATTGGTACTCCACCAATATGATTATCTACCATTGTTTTAAGAACTGACAATTTAGAATCGGATGTTTTTGCTGTGATGACATCGTGCGTCATTATTGTAGAAATCCTTATGTGTGATAATGGTAAAGATTCATATTTTGATGATGATGTTTTAGTTGCAATGTCTACATCAGTAACTATACCTACCAATTCTCCGGTTTTGGCTGAAACTGCAGGCAATCTGGAAATTTTATGTTTACTCATGAGTTTTACTGCATCTAATACTGTTTGATCTTTGCGTACTGTTACAATATCTTTTGCCATTATTTTATCTATTGTCATTATAATCGACTCCTTGTGTTTTTTTGAGTACACTTATTATTTATCTATGACTTATAATAAATACCTATAGTCAAGATAATATTCTCATTTGTAAAATTTTATTCAATAATTGATTTTAATAAATCCCTAATTGTTATTATACCGATTAATGTATTTTTATCATCATCAACTACTGGTACTCCACGTATATTATTTTCCATCATTAAAGTTGCAACTGTTCCTAATTTGTCATATTTTGATACCGTTATTAAATCGGTTACCATCAATTCGTCAACAGTTGTATTTACTACATCTTCACCTTCATTGGAGAATAATTTAGCGAATAACTTGTGTTCTCCTATGTATTTTAGTATGTCTGATGCTGTTACGAATCCTAATAATTTTTCCTCTTTGGATTGTGAATTTGCATCTTCACCTACAATAGGTACCCTTCTTAATGAGTTTCTTACCATAATCTTGGCAATACCTTCAATAGGTGTACCTGGTGTTGTTGTTATTAATTTTGTAGCCATTACTTCCTGGACTTCAACATTTGATATTAATTTATGTAGTTTATCTACAATATCTCCTTCAGTTACCATTCCAACAATTTTGTTTTCTGAATTTACTACTGGGAATCCACCGATATCCTCTTCTAACATTAATGTGGCGGCGTCAACTATGGTGTCTTTGTTGGTCATTGTTTTTACGCCGGTTGTCATTATTTCCTTAATTGGTGCGTTAATAGCGGATAAGAAGTTACCTTGATGTTTTTGTGTTATTAAATTGTATTTTTTTCCTCCTCCGAAGAAGTCAAGAATATCCATTGTCGTTACTATTCCAATTAGTTTTCCGCTACCAGGATCTGTTATTGGTACTCTTCTGAAGTCTTTTTTACTCATTAAGTTTGCTATTTCGATTATGGATGCACTTTGAGATGCTGTTACAACATCTTTATAAGCTATTTCCATAATATCCCCATCAGTGTCTGCTTTTTTAGTTATTTGTAAGTTTGCTGGATTTCCGATTGTGTTTATTTTATTGATTAATTTATTTCGCATAATTTCCTCTCCTGTTATTTGTTATCGTATTATTTTGAATGGTTTTTAGTCTTCATCTGATTCATCTATACAACCAGAACATAAAAATTGACCGTCAACCTCTTCTAGTTGATCATAGACTCCACATTTTTCACATACACCCTCATCCAAGTTTTCGTCATAGTTTGTTTTATAGTTAACATCATCTGAATAAGTGCTTTCGTCAATACTGCTTTGTTCGACAAATAATTCAATTAATTCGGGTGAAACTCTAACTACATCGGTTTGTGAAACGATACCCTTTAATTGTTTATCTTCCATCACCAATACTAGTTTAGAATTGTTTTTTAACATTATTGATGAAGCTTCAATTAAGGAAGCATTTAATCCAATACTAATATAATCCGTCATTATCATATCGGCCGTAATATCCTTTGGTGCAATATTTTTTGATACGACCTTAGAGATTATACTGCTACTGGTCACTATTCCTACAACTTCATCATCTAGTATAACCACCGAACTTATATCATTTTCAGTCATTATTTTTGCTATTTCAGAAACAGTGGTGTTACTAGTAGCTGTAATGACATTATAGGTCATAGCATCCTTTATTCCAATGCTATCCTTCATATCTACATCCATATTACCAACTCCGTATATTATTAAAAATATAATAACCTAATTATTAATTTGCACTTCCTAATATAATATTTATTACAATAATATTATAAGATTTACTATTGATAAATGTAAATTATCCTCAAGAAAACAAAAAGAATATGAATGGATAAGGATAAATTTAATCAATTGGATTAAAGCAAATACTACCAGAAACAAGATATCCTATGATATGCGTATACTCTTTTCCATAAAGCAAATTATAAAAAGAGGATATGAGTAGTTATTTTTAATTGAAAAAATTTAAACTACTTTAAATTGTAATATAAGAATTAAGTGGAGAATCATTAATTTAGCTGAGAATTCCGTTTAAAGATGAATATTATAGGAGAAAATAAAGAAAAAATTAGTTTAGAAAAAATAAGGGTAATGAGGAATATCCTCTAAAGTACGGTCAACGTCTTGGTATCTTCCAGTCTTGGATAGTCCGAGGATATTAAAACCGCCGTAATTGTATAATTTTTCGCATTCATGGAATCAGGTAGGGTATAGTTAACGGCGACACTTCCGTTTACTACTTTAGCATATATTACCTTAGCGTTTTCATCCTTTATCGTTTTACCGTTGATTTTGAATACAATCTTTCCATTGTTTATGCTATTGTCACCGTCATTTATCCAAGCCTTCAATGTTATCTGACCGGATTTGTTGGCAGTGATATCCTCACATCTAAGTACCGGCGTTAATGGATTGATTGTTATTGTAGATTCATTTTTAGATGAATCGTATTTGTTTGAACCGGAGTATGTTATCTGAACAGTTAAATTAGCGTTTGTAGTATTACTTGCTATGGTATATTGAGTTGATACAATTCCATCCCTCACTTTTACATAGATTACCTTGCCATTAACATCTTTTAGTGTTTTACCATTAATTTTGAAGACCACCTTACCGTTTTCAATGTTGGAACCTGCTTCATCGGTTATCCTAGCAGTCAGCGTTACTGTTTCCCCCGGATTTGCAACGATATCCTCCATTTGAATTATGACTTCATGCTTTTTAACCGTTAATGAGGTTGTGTTTTCTGTTAGCAGTTGATTATCATCATCAAAATAGGTTACGCTTAGCACATCATCATAATAATCATCGAATGTAAGCGTGATTGAGGCCAATCCATCAATTACATCTGCTTGACCCAGGACATTTCCATCCACATCACTAAAGACTACATATCCACCTGTTAATCTTTCATTGTCCTGATTGGTTACATTAAGTGTTATTGATACAGGAGAGCCGATATATGCGGTTACATTATCAATTTCCAATCGTATTTCCTTAATTGGATTGAATTCTAATGATTTTGTAATGTTCAATCCCTTATATGATAATATGGTATCCAATGTAGCATTGTTTCCGGTTAGGGTGTCCTTATAATAGATTAATTCAACGCTTGAGTCATTTGCCGTCAAATCCGTGAATATTATGTTATCATCGGAATCCTTAATAAATTCCCCGTTTATTTTATAGTACAGTTTTGCATCAGAATCCAAATTGGTTATATCAGTTTTTATATTGATGCTTCTTAAATCCACATCCACGTTTGTGTCAAATTCCGCTACATCCATGGTGTATACCTTTATAGGTGCTACGGTATCCTGATTTTTTAAGTTTTCATACTGAAATCCTGTATAACTTATGAATGATTTTGGACTGGAGTAGGCTATTGGATATTCATTATCATGTAACGGCACATAAATGTTACCATCCCCGATGTTTTGCTTAATGCGGATGACCACCATTACCTCATCATTTTTCTTTACACGATAGAAGTTATCCAGTTGTATTGTTTGATAACCAGGCTGGGTTAACTTGGCGGATTTTGTTGTGACGAGATTATTGTTTATATAGACTTTCATTTCATATTCCGAATCATCAATGAAGTATGTTCCGACGGCAGATATTACCTCATCTTTTTGGATGGTATATGAGTTGTTTATCCAGTATTGACCATCGGTATCCCCTAATGTATAGACGTAAACCACACTGTCGTATTGATAGATGTTGGAGTAATTATAACTGTTGTCACAGTCTATTACAAAGTTTAATGAGTTATAATCGCCGACATATGGGATGTTGCCTATTACACTATCATAATATGAAACATATTGATAACCGTTATTTCCAGTATTTTCTCCCCATGAATTTTTTATAATGAATGCACCGTTTCCCGGAGCATTAGGTGAGAAATTAGTTCTGCTGTACGTATCATCCCATCCTACAATACAAACGGCATGTGTTGACTGGTTTACACCGACATTATACTGGTTTAATGAACTACTTAATTTTACACCGGTATACATGGCACCGTATTTCATTATGGCCTCCTTGATTTTATCGTTGTCCGTGAAATTTTTACGTGCAGGTATGAAATATATGTTCTGTACCATGATTAGCGGTTCGAATATGTTGGAGATGTGGGATTGTGTGTTGTATTCATCCAAATCTTCCAGTACAGGACCATATCCACTGGCCATATAACCAACGGGTTCCATGTAATATCCACCATCATTCGGCTCCAAACCGGATAAACCGAGAATTGAATATTTCTTAAACATGTTTTTAACATTGTTTTCGGATAAGTCATAGGTCATATTGGTTAATTTCTTTAAGGCCGATTCCATTACTCCAACTGCTGCAAATGATACACAGCTACCAGCTGATCCCTGTGACTTTACAGGAGTAAGTAAATCCAAGTCCAAGAGATTATATTTGGATGGCAATGTTGTGGAGTTAATTTCTTCTTTAGTTAATGTTGGAAGTATTGTTTCATTTTGGGTGTAATTCTTTGATTGAACTATCAAATGGGAGATTACACTTGCATTATCATACTTCGTATTTCCCATATACGTTAAGTTGATGATGTATTCTCCAGGAGTTAAGTCGGATATTGGATAGTACAATCTTGTTTTTTGTTTGGCTGTCAACTTTGAGGTATAATTGTTTAATGTTAAGTTAAACGTACCTGATATGTCCTTGTTGGCCGTTATTGTGAGGTTGATACTGCTTTCGTTTGTAATGTAATCATCCATTAGAAGAGATGGGATTATTTTACTGTTTAATTGCATGAATTGATTATCTATTCTTGCATAAACTGTTGAATAACCGGAATATCCGTTAGTTACGCTTGTTGATATATCCATCACTTCATTATCAAATTCACCGTTTTCTGAGGAAAATATAACTTTTCTTGTTGGTATTGGATTTTGCATAGTGTTTTGACTGGATAATTGGTTGATGGATACGGTTAGATTTAGTTTATCCGTTTGTGTTGACGTATTGTTTTTAAATGTCATCAATACCCATGTATCTGGGATATAGCCTCCCGTTAATTTAAAGAAATCCGGATTATTCACTCCCCACCAGTTCTCATCAAGGATGTAACTTTTCGGATATGCCATTGATATTAATGAATCGTTTAAACAGTTGCCTACAATACAGTTATTTATAATATGGACCGTGTTGTTATATGTGTATATGGCTGATGCAGACTGGGCGGTGTTGTTTTCAAATACGGAATATGTGACGTTTAAATCGGATTGCATTACATAAACCGCTCCACCGTATCGGGCATTGTTTGAAATGAATGATGAATTGTTTATAATTGTTTTTCCTTCGCTAAGATGAATGATTGCTCCACCATAATACAGTGCGGTGTTATTGATAAAGCTTGTATTGCCACTGGTGATGTTGGATTTAAGAGCATATACTGAGGATCCGAAACTTGCATTATTTCTTGTATATTTTGATGAATTGACTGTCAGTTTAGAGTTTAATGCATATATTGCCGCTCCACTGAATGCATTGTTATCATTGAATTCTGATGAATCAACCGTTAAATTGGATCTTGTTAGATATATTGCCCCACCATAATTGGCCGTATTGTTGTCGAATTTACAATTGTTTAAACTGATGGTGGAATATGATGCGTAGATGCTTGCCCCATAATCCTTACGATAATTATTCGTGAAACTACAGTTTTTGAAGTTTACTGTTGAACTGCTTGCATATATACTACTGGATGAATCCAATTGCGTATCTTTAAAGTTAATGTTTGAAATATTGACGGTTGTTGAATATATATTGAATATCTGTGTATTGTTATTACCAGAGATGGTAATGTTTTTATTTTCTTCTCCGATGATGTTTAATGAGTTTATGTTCGTTGAATATCTGCTTAGGGATAACGTTGACGTCAAGTTGTATGTATCTGTAAGTGAATCAGTTATCAGATATATTGTTCCGCCATCGGCGACGTTACTGATGGCATTGTTTAATGTTGTAGGATTTTGTCTGTCTTCACCGGTATTTGACTGGTTGGCTCCGGAATTAACATAAACTGTTTGTAGCTTTGTATCGTCCTTTATGTTTTTAGCTTTTATACTACTTTGCGTGTCTGTCTGAATGTCGTTATCGTTTATTTCATTTGGTAGAGTCATTTGATTATCTGATGTATCTGCAACATCATCATTGACCATTGATGAAGATTCATCCGTTATGAATGTAATTGATGAGTCGTTTGCTGTTACAATACCTGATAAGAAAATGACGCATATCAATAATGTGATAAATAACATTATGCTCTTATTTAGTTTTTTCATGATATTTTCCTCTTATATTAATTATTTATAAGACTATTAATTCTTATCAAATAATATTATTTATGATTTAAGTTATAATAATATTTTTTAAAAATTATTGGATTTGTCAAAAAGGTAAGTCATGAAATTGTAACGTTTAAGATGATTAATATTCATCCAAAAAAAAGCGATGGTCAACTATAAAAAATAATTAAAAAGAGGAAATTGGTATGAATCAATCGATTTGCATGTACTTATGAATCTGAGGAATGATTGATACGGGATAATACTTACCCACAAGTTCGGATATTTCAAACAGGTGTGTCTTATCGGTCCATTTTTCCATAGGACTTACGGGTTGAATGACAAGCAATATATCATCTGATTGAATTTTTGTTAAGTCATCCAGTATTTTTTGGATAACCTCCAACGGCGTATCATCACTTACGACAATCTTAAGATAATAATCCATATTCTCTTTTTGCATAATCCTGATTGATTCCAACTCATTTGAATACACCTTACTCCACTGTAATTGGTCATCAAAGTGTTCGGGTAATTTTATATCCATAGAGACTATGCTGATTACATCTTTCAATAGCAGTAGATTTTCAGGCAGTGTTGCATTTGTCTCAAGCATTGCCGGATATGGATATGCGTTTAAGAATTCCTTAATATATTCCGCATGAACAAGCGGTTCTCCACCGGTTATTTCCAATGAATGGAAATCATCAGTCATTAAAGATTGAATCTCATCATTCAACTGTTTATAAGAATAAGACTTGCCTGCATCGAAGGATTTGCTCTTTAATGTATCACAGTACTTACAGTCAATATTGCATCCTGCAAATCGTATGAATATCTGTCGTTTACCTATGTATTTTCCTTCTCCCTGTATACTTGAAAATATTTCACTAATATTGACCGTTATAGTAAAACCTCCCCATTTATTAAAGAAATAATTAAAGTTCTATGTATTTACGATATGAAGCACCTTGTCCTATTCCCTCATTGACTTGTACTTCGATGTAATTTAAAGTGTCCTTATCCTCCAGTTCATCGACAATCTTTTCGGTAATGTATGTGGATAAAGATTCTGCAGTTGTGGATTCTATTGGAAGCAGTACAACATCTTGTTTTGGTAGCTTATATTCCAGACAGTCAAGTACCGTAAACTCTATTGAATTGTCGTCCTCAAATGTTACGTTTAAATCAGGACTGTCATATGGTATTAGCACCCTATGATCAAGGGATTTGCATATTTTTCGTGTGATGTCCTTTAATACCTTGAAGTCTATTACAAATCCGAATTGTCCGGTACGTTTACCCTCTATTTCAACATCCACTATGTAACTGTGTCCATGTATCTTTCCACAGGACTGGTGTCCTATTACCATGTGTGCTGCTGAAAAACGTAAGTTCGTGTGTATTCCATCTAAATTTATTTTCATCATATTGCTCACCTAAAATACTTTTGTCTTTGTTATGTCCTTTTCAATATCATCCATGAAATGAATGTATTCATTTGCTATTTTATCCTGTAAGGCAGATAACTCATTCATATCCATATTATCCTCCAGTGCCGAGGTTTCCACATCATCCGGTGTTCCCTGTGTAGTGACGTTTAATGCAAAATGTATCTTCATTGAACTTATTGAAGCCGATGCTATTGATACGGATAACTTCTTATTGTCTATGAATATGTCATCCCCGTCTTGAGTTGTATCCACAGAATAATCCTTTAGGATATCCCTTGTTATCATAACAAGCAATCGCTGCCTATGATAAATTAAGCGTAGGTTTCCCGGCTGTTCATCAAAGTGTTCTACTATAAAGTGTAACATCTTATTTCCCTTAATATCCAATCCTACATCTTCATAGTCTATAAGGTTGTCTGATTGAATATCCATGGGGCCAACCCATGAGACTATTGTTGAATCCTTAACTGCAAATTCCCTAAAAGCCCATGATGGATTTATTTGGCTTCCATCATATTTGTTGCCATCATTCCATTTTAAATACTGCATCATATCCATTCCATAAATTTTCATATTAACTTATATCTTTAATCACATAATAATTTAATGGATAATGGACATAGATTAAACTAAGATATGAGGGGTTATCATGAAGGTCAATACAAGATTTTATTTGAAAACTAGGGACAATCTATTTTTTGCGGCAAACAGCTATAATCATCCGAAAACCCATTATATTGCATTTTTGAGATATGTGCCGTGTGATGATGGAGATAGAGTTTTGGATGGTGTCCGTTATAAAAAGGTTAACAGCAATGAGGCATATGATTATTTAAAAAGGAATCATCCCGATTATTTATTCGAGTGGAACATAATCAATAAAAAAATGATGGGTGTTTTAAAGGAGGATGTCGTTGAAGTATATGATCCTATTCTAGGATTGAAAAAAATCAGGGAAAATAGGAACAAATCATCCCTTTATGAGAAGATTTGTTTATTGTCTGATACATTTCATGATTGTGCAGGCATTGCTTATGAAAATATGGGTGTTACCGGTTCTTCATTGATTGGCCTTGAAAATGAAACATCAGATATTGATTTTATAGTATTCGGACTGGATAAACATAGAAGGGCAATTGAATTTTATTCAAAGGCAAAAAATGATAAAAATGTATGCTTGGATGCCATTGGGGATGATTATTGGGAATTTGTTTATGATAAACGCATAAAGGATGATTCCATGAGTTTTAATGAATTCAAATGGTATGAATCACGTAAGAATAATAGGGGAGTTATCAATAATACATTGTTTGATATTTTATTAAACAGAAAAGAGGATGAAATTGATATCGAGGAGAATGTCAGCATTAATCAATTGGAAAAGATTAGGATAAAATGTGACATAATTGATGATTCACTTTCTTATGACAATCCAGCTACATATACAATAAGCAATGTTGAATTTTTAGAGGGTAGACCCCGAAATATTGAAAGTATAATATCATTTACTCATACTTATACGGGAATTGTAAAGAATAATGAAAGGGTTATTGCATCTGGCGTATGTGAAGAATATCTGCATAAAGACTCCGGTAAAAAAATATACAAATTAATAATAGGCACTACACGCGAATCAATAAATGAATATATAAAATTAGAAAAATGCCCGGTTAACGAAAAAAAGAAATCCTAGAAAAAAGAGAAAACAAATGGATTATAAAACTTCATCGACCCTATCAATGTCAAACTGGGCAGTATTGGCAACGGTCATCACTGCCATGACTCCTGCCTGAACAGGATCAGTTACGACCAAATCAGCATAATCCCTCACGGAACCGACCATATTCAAACTGATAATTTTTATATCGCTATGCTGTTTGATTTCCTTGATGGAATCGACAATCGTACCGCCCATCAATGAACCGGCAAGAACCAATACGCCAACACGTGGAAGGGACAATACAGCCTTTACTGCCTCGGTTAACTTCTTTTCACCGACAATAGGTAATGTATCGACACTTATTCTTTCGCCACGAATATTATGACGATCGGCTTCTGTTATTGCACCCAATGCAACTTGTGATATCTGTGCACCCCCACCGATAATGATGATTCTTTTTCCCCAGATTTTATCCATTGATGGTGATTTTTTAACGCTCAACACTTCATCAATAGATCCGATATCTTTAATTAATAAATCGAAATCATCAACGTCTTCTACTTCTATATATGTTGAAGC
>JAEIGA010006490.1_pt1 | contig 17814 bp, 17 predicted proteins | sample 9270691 | NCBI WGS metagenome assembly JAEIGA01 (sample SAMN17057246, study PRJNA624740) | gut metagenome | biome: biome; isolation source: fecal sample | host: Bos grunniens | place: China: Xizang | collected 2019 | reverse complement strand
TTGTTCGTACAGTTCGCCGTACCAGGCGACGTTGTTGACGTCAAAGTCACAAAGAAGAAGAAAAACTATATGGAGGGCTTTATCCTTAGAATGGTAAAGCCGTCTGAGCACCGTCTGGAGCCGTTCTGCAAGCATTTCGGCGTATGCGGAGGCTGCAAATGGCAGCCGCTCCCATATGAAATGCAGCTCCAGGCAAAGCAGCAGCAGGTCTACGATCAGCTGGTGCGCATCGGCCATCTTGAGGTGCCTGAAATCTCTCCTATCGTTGGTTCTGACGAGACAACATATTATCGTAACAAGCTGGAATTCACCTTCTCGCAGCGTCGTTGGATCTTTGATGACGAGAACGCCGAAGTGCTTTCTGAGCAGGAAAAATATGGTCTCGGATTCCATGTAGGCCGCTTTTTCGACAAGGTACTTGATGTGAAACATTGCTGGCTACAGCCCGAACCATCAAACGCAATCCGCTTATTTATAAAGAATTATGCACTTGAAAACGGACTTACTTTCTTTAATATCCGTGAGCACGAGGGTTTCCTCAGAAATATGATCGTTCGCACGACCCAGGAAGGTAACGTAATGCTTATCATGTGCTTTTATCATGAAGATAAAGAGGCACGTACTGCCCTACTGGATGCAATCGCTGCAGAATTCCCTCAGATCACATCGCTTTATTATGTGATCAACGGCAAGGCAAACGACTCGATATCTGATCAGGAATGCGTATTATATAAAGGAGAAGACGCAATATACGAATACATGGAAGGACTCAAGTTCAAGATCGGGCCGAAATCCTTCTATCAGACTAATACAAAGCAGGCCTATAAGCTTTACAGCGTTACTCGAGAATTTGCTCAACTAACTGGTAATGAAGTAGTTTATGACCTATACACTGGAACAGGAACCATCGCCCAGTTTGTATCTCGTCAGGCCTCTAAGGTCATCGGTATCGAGTACGTTCCGGAGGCAATCGAGGATGCAAAGATCAATGCTGAGAACAACGGAATCACAAACTGCGACTTCTACGCAGGTGATATGAAAGATATCCTTACAGATGCTTTCGTACAGGAGCATGGACGTCCTGACGTGATCATCCTTGACCCTCCTAGAGCAGGTATTCACCCTGACGTGGCACAGGTAATTCTGAATGCTGCTCCAGACAGAATGGTGTATGTCAGCTGCAACCCTGCATCACAGGCCAGAGACCTTGAGATCCTCTGCAAGGATTATGTGATTACGGCAGTAAGACCGGTAGACATGTTCCCGCATACCCACCACGTGGAAAACGTCGTAGCTTTAAAACGCAAATAACAACCATAAAAGAAGCCTGTCGGTTTTCGGGAGCCAATGTCTCATAAAGCCGACAGGCTTCTTTTTTATATCAATCGTTAACAATCACAATATAATCGGCCTTGCTCTGCGGAGAGGACTCGGAGTCTGTCACCTTTGGAGGCAAAGCCGCCGAATTTGAGAGTAGCCTCGTAAATTTTACCATCCGAAGTCTGTACCTTGCCCGATGGCCTCATGTCTGTAAAGACCGTAACTTCTTCGCCTATAAGCGATTCCATACCGGAAACAACACCTACGAAACCCTCTTCCGCCTTCATTTCCTGGCGTAGAGCAATGTTGTCGAATGACCTGGTTGCGTAAAGTTTACGGACGAGCCATACTGATCCGAATATCGCAGCGGTTGCTGAAAAGACAACTATTCCGACAGGCTTGATGAGAGGTCTGAGATTCAATGAACCATCCCATCTATACAATTCGATATTGTCTACCATCGAGAATGCAAGTGCAATCACTACACAAACGATTCCGGAAATGCCACAGACTCCGAATCCTGGTATGACAAAAATCTCCATACCTATCAATATAAGACCGACAACAAAAAGGACAATCTCCCAATGCTCTACGAGATTTCCCACGTAGCCAGGTGCAAAATACAATAGAGCACCGACTATGGCAGTAACCAGCGGGAGACCGATACCTGGGGTACGTATCTCCACAAAGATTCCTCCGATTATCATCATCATGAATATGGACTGAAGCAAAGGAGTCAAGAGCAGATCTATCAATCGGTCCACCCATGTCAAATCATCTTCCATATTCTTGATAACAAACTCATTACATCCAGCCACCGCTTGCGCAACTTCAAGTTCGCTCTCATATATTCCTTCGCAATATCCTACCTTCATAGCCTCCTGAGGTGTCAAGCTCAGCACGTTGGCAGTATCGACCATTGACTCGGCAATCATTGGATCACGGCCAGTAGCTTGAGCAGTAGAACGCATCATGCCACGCATGAAAGACTGATATTTGTCCGGCATCACGTTACCTGTCTGGTCTACAACGGTTGCAGCACCTATCGAACTGCCAGTCTTCATATATATGGAATCACATGCTATGCTTATGAGAGCACCCGCTGAGGCCGCCTGCATATTTACATATGCCAGAACCGGGGTTTCGCAACGCAGGATTGCCGAGCGTATGCTGTCCGCCGCATCCACGGCACCACCATATGTATCAAGGTCCAAAAGAATATAGTCTGCTTCACAGTCTGCGGCCTTTTTCAGACCTTCGACCATCTGCCTTTGCGCAGCCTTATCGATTTCCCTGTCAAGTCTGATGCGGTAGAATACCTTGAGAGTATCATTTCCATAGACCTGAACTGCAACAAGCATGTACAGGATCATTACAAGCATTCTTTTCATATCGTATATTGTTAGATGGAAACACAAATATAATCATTTAGGCAATTTTTTCGTAACTTTGCCGAGATTTGATTTACACTTAAACACGATAAAATAATGGTACTTCAGATACTTCTGCTTATCTCAGGCCTGCTGCTGATACTCTTCGGTGCCAACTGGCTGGTTGACGGCTCCACAAGCATAGCAAGAAAGACCGGCATCAGCGAATTTGTGATCGGTATAACTATTGTCGGTATCGGCACATCAACCCCGGAGATGGTCGTAAGCTACTTTGCTGCATTCCAAGGACAGTCGGAAATAGCATTAGGAAACGTCATTGGTTCCAACATCTTCAACATCTTGATGATCCTGGGAATAACGACACTGATAAAGCCTGTCACTATGTCCAGAGAGAACAGGCTCAAGGACATCCCGATGAATATCCTAGTAACTGGCGCTCTCCTTATTCTCTGGCTTGCTCATTCCATACTTGGAATAGGACAGAACCAGATCTCAAGGCTTGAAGGACTCCTTATGCTTATTGCTTTTGTCGCATACCTATGGATGATGTTCCGATCTGGAAACGACAATACTGAAGAGGAGAACGAAGAAATCAAGACATTTTCTCCTGCAATGGCAGTTATCATGATAATAGGAGGTCTCGCATGCCTGATCGGAGGTGGACGCGTATTCGTAAACTCCGCTACAGCCATTGCCCATTATCTGAATCTTTCAGAAAAATTCATTGCAATCACGATCATGGCAGCAGGAACATCGCTTCCTGAACTTGCGACCTGCATAGTTGCTGCCAGAAAAGGCCGCAATCAGATGGCACTCGGAAATGTAATAGGATCAAACATATCCAATATACTGCTTATAGTGGGAGGAGCTGCTTTAATAAGTCCTTTATCCCTTTCCGGAATATCGTATATGGACTTCGCAGTAGTCATGATATCAAGTATAGTACTGCTCATAAGCGCCTATACATTCCAGAAGGAACGCATAGACAGAATTGAAGGTATGTTTTTTATACTTATTGAGATCGCATACATGGTCTGGTTATTCATAAAGGGATAAAAACACCTGTTAACAAATATGTTTTCATTATAAACATATTTGTTTTTATAATTGATTATCAAACTCATTAATATATCAAACAACAAGATGACCCCTAAACTACTTCAAGCAGCTCCTGCGGATACTGTCTCACATGACCTGGGAGCAGAAATCGCAGCAGTGGCAGACAAGATTGCAAATACTCCCACTTCAGAACTCTTCGCCGAACTGTTGGACAAGGCAGTAAGTTTCGGTATTAAAGTATTGGTAGCCGTCGCTCTTTATTTCATAGGGGGATGGCTTATCAGAAGAATCAAGAAGATGCTCCAGAAAATATTCGAGAAGCACGATTTTCTGGATCAGGCGATAGAATCATTCATATTGAGCATAACAGGAATCGCTCTATGGATAATTCTGATCATTGCAATCATCGGCACCCTTGGAATAGAAACCACATCCTTCGCAGCTCTGCTTGCTGGCGGAGGTATGGCCATAGGACTGGCTCTCAATGGTACAGTGCAGAATTTTGCAGGTGGAATAATGATCTTGATATTCCGTCCCTTCAAGGCTGGAGACTTTATAGAGATGCAGGGCTTCACCGGTACTGTGACGGAAGTAACAATAACAAGCACCAAACTGACCACTACAGACAACAGGGTCATCATAATACCGAATGGAGCCATATCAAATGGTACTATCAACAATTACTCGCATATGCCAATGCGCAGGCTTGATATCACCGTAGATGTAGAATATGGCACATCGTCAGAAAAGACATGCGAATTGCTCCAGACTCTTATCAAGCAGGACGACAGGATACTCACAGCCGAAACCAGCGGTAAAGCAGATCCTTTCGTAGCTCTCAGTTCTCTCAAGGACAGCAGTATACAGTTTGTTGTACGAGTATGGGTAAAGTCTGAAGACTATTGGGATGTCAATTATGACCTTCTAAAGAAGATATATGAGGAACTTCCTAAGAACGGTGTTCAGTTCCCATATCCTAAACTGGACATAAACATCCTGAACAGAAACTAAAAAATGGAGAGTCAATGACTCTCCATTTTCAATATCTATATTAAAGAAGTAATCCTCCGGTAGCACGCTCCTTTTCAAGCAATTCCTTTGCAACAACAGGGTTTGCATAAATCTCAAGGAAATGCTTTCTAAGGTCATCTCTGTTAAGGCTCTGCTCCACTGAATCAAGCTGCTTCTCCATATATGCGACAAAATTCTCGACATCCGCTATCTCATACATGTGAGAATATTTATATGAATGGTTGAGGATATCGTATGCAACATAATTGGTCTTCCAAAGTTTATATCCTTCTATCACCCTGATATCTACAGCATGCCTTATCAACTGATATCTGTCGTTCTTGTCACACTTGGCAGCAGCAGCAATCTCTTCGCTTGTCAGAGGCTTTCCGATGTTGAGATGAATATTACCCTTCTGCTGCATGATACCGACCATGATGCTGTTGAAATCCTCACCCTCAGCCTTGACATACTTATGCTTACGTGAGATGACGCTTTCTCTTGCCTTCAGGATGTCGCATGGTTCATATTCATATGAAATGCTCATAGGAATGATGTTCAATGCCTCAAAATTGGCCTGAAAATCAGATGTTCCGCTCATATCGAGCATCTTAAGAAGTCCCTGCTCTGTCACGTCATATCCGTTCTTTGTACGTCCCTGACGCTGTGCCAGCCATATAGAACTTCTCTGCTCCGTGATATTGAGTCTTATATACTTGGAAAGCATCTGGGACGAGAGATAGAGTTCTCTGGCACTGATGCCTCTGACCACTTTTATCATTCGGTTAGAACGGATCAGGTATTCAATCGCTTCGTTCGTAATCAGGTTATCACCAACTGCAATCTCTGTCATAGGAATGCCGTTGGTATAGAGAACAAGTTGGGTAATGGCAGGGTCCATGATGATGTCCCTGTGATTTGAGAGAGCCAGGAACTTCTTTGACGGATCGATGTTTGAAATACCGTCATAAGAGAAATTCTTTGCTGTGTGGTCAAGCACCCATCTTACGAATCTCTGCATTACAAGTATCTGGAACTCATCTATAGTCTTTATCTGCTTAAGGACATTCTTTAGGAAATCCGGCGACTCTTCAGGAAAGAAATACTGAGAGGCCTGTCCTACGACAGGATACTCGGCAAGTTTGCCAAGCGCTTCTGATGCCTGCTCGTCTGTATATGGACTGATGCTCTCGAATTCGGTTAAATCTACCATAGGTCAAAATTTATGTACATTAATGCAAATTTAACAATTATCTGCGAAAGAGCAAGGAACTGTCACCATAACTGAGGAACCTGAACCCGTGCTTTAGTGCATAATCGTAAATTCTTTCCCAATCCCCCTTCACAAAAGCTGAAATCAACAGCAGAAGCGTGCTCTGAGGCTGATGGAAATTGGTAACAAGAACATCAACCACCCTGAATTTGAATCCTGGAACGATGATTATGCTTGTTCCGATCTGGAGAGACTCCATATCATGTGTTTCCATATACGAAAGCAATGACGAAAGTGCCTGATCTACGGAATATTCATAAGATTTTGTATAAGGATCCCATTGCCTTACATCATCAGGTCTACCAGTCTCTATACAACTTACCCCCACATAATACAATGACTCCAAGGTCCTTACAGATGTAGTACCTACAGCTATCACTTTTCCAAGAGAACCGATCAGAGTCATAAGGAATTCTTTTGTAATCACAAACGGTTCCCTATGCATTGTATGCTCAGCTACCCTGCTGCTCTTGACCGGAAGGAACGTACCTGCACCGACGTGCAGACATACCGTACCTGTCTTGATACCTTTTGCACGTATATCATCAAGGACCGTTTCTGTAAAATGGAGTCCTGCCGTAGGAGCGGCAACAGAGCCTCTATACTTAGCATAAAGTGTCTGATAGCGCTCTAAATCAACGCTTTCAGTCTCTCTGTTCAGATAAGGAGGAATAGGAATACTGCCACATAATTCAAGCACTGCTGAGAAAGGAGCACCATCTGACCAGCTGAACTCGACGATGGATGTCTCACCATTACGCTCAATAAGATCAGCCTTCAGATCCATAGCTGCAATACCCTCAGAACCCTCCGGGTTATATAATCTGAGAGTATCACCTTTCCATCTCTTCACGTTGCCGACGATACATTTCCATCTGCAGCTTTGAGTAACGGCAAACATGCTTACGTATTCCTCTGGCTGTACAGGCTCAAGGCAGAAAATCTCTATATGCGCACCTGTCTCTCGCTGAAAATGTAGTCGGGCCGGTACAACCTTAGTGTCATTGAATACCATCAAATGCCCTTCAGGAAGAAATTCCGGCATTGAAGTGAATCCATGTTCCTCGATTTCAGAATCCTTATAAACGAGCAGCTTCGACATATCCCTCTCAGATAGGGGATATTTTGCAATACGATCGTCTGGAAGATTGTAGTTATAATTTTCTATACTGATTTCCGGTATCATTTCAGATTTTGTGTATATCTCTTAATTTTTACAAAAATACGCAATTCTCACGTCATTTGAAAATTTCAAAGATTATGACTGTGTTAACATATGTAATTCACAAAAGTAAATATATTTGATTTTACATCTTTATTAACATTTGTTATTTTAGATACCGTCACGGCGTTCTTCTTTTGAACTTTTGTAACGATTCTTATTTGTATCATAAGTAAATATTATATATTATTTTCAAAATACTTAATAAGCTCTAATTCAGTTATTTATGTTATTATACCTATATATATTATTTATCTAATAAGTGTAAATACTCTTGAAATTCTGTAAAATTCACCAAATCTGATAGAAATACGAAATTATTTATAATATAATATCCGGATAATCAGTATTTTAACACTTGCTATATAAATAATAACTTACATATATTTACCCCTCTCTTTCCCCTACTCGTAACAAATGTAACAATCAATACGTGTTGCACCTCTAGGATTTTATTGCTACATTTGTAACATTAACGATAACAACTATGAACACACGTCTCAAGCAGTTTCTTGCAGCTGAAAACATCAGCCAGGCCCAGTTCGCGGACATCATCAATGTTGTTCGCGCAAGCGTATCACATGTTTTGGCAGGAAGAAACAATCCAAGTTACGACTTCATCAAGGCTATCATGAACAACTATCCTGACCTGAACATCGAATGGCTGATTCTTGGGAAAGGAAAGATGTACAAGGACAGGTCGGGCTCAACCCCGATAACTGACACCTCGCCAAATATCACTGATTACGGAACAGGACTTCTTTTTGAGGATTCTGAACAGGAGAATGCCCCGGAAGCACCAAAGCCTCCCCTTCCAGAAACTGAAATTCCTCTACAGATATTAGAAACTGAGCAAAATACGAATGCCACAACAGGAATAAATACTTCAATTAATAACACTCAAATACCTGTAAAGCAGAGGAAAGTTTCCAAAATTATAGTATTGTTTGACGATGGTTCATTCCAGGAAATGTAATTTGCTAATATTTTATAGTATTAGTATATTTGCATAAACTCATAATTTATGTACAAACACTTTCTCAAACCTATCCTTTTCCGCTTCAATCCTGAAACGGCTCATAACATGATAATGTCGTCTCTTACGCTGTTGAGACACATTCCTTTCGGAAGAGCAATTCTACGAAGCACATGCAGTAAAGAGACTCCGTCCCTTGAAAAAGAGGTATTCGGAATCACATTCCCTAATCCTGTAGGACTTGCAGGCGGACTGGATAAGAACGGTGAACACTATAACGACCTGGCTAACTGCGGATTTGGTTTTGTAGAGATCGGATCCTTAACACCTAAGCCTCAGGATGGTAATCCTAAACCTAGATGCTTCAGGATTCCTCAGGACAGAGCGATCATCAACCGCTTTGGTATCAACAACAAAGGTGTCAAGAATGCCGTAGAGCACCTTAAGAGGGACCGTCCGAACGTCATAGTTGCGGCAAATATCTCAAAGAACACGACCAGCATCAATGAGGATGCAGCAAAGGATTACGAGACTTCATTCGCTCTCCTTTATGACTTCGTGGACATGTTTGTTGTAAACGTATCCTGCCCTAATGTAGTAGGACTCACTGCTTTACAGGACATATCATTCTTGTCTGACATCGTAGATCGACTTTTGGATCTCAGAAGATATTACGACACATACAGACCAATCCTGCTTAAAGTATCCCCCGATCTATCTACAGAACAACTTGACGACATTATTGACTATTGTCTCAGATCAGGAATTGACGGAATAGTTGCAGGAAACACAACCAGAAGCAGAGACGGACTTACAATTGACCCTAAGAAGATAGAGGAAATCGGCAATGGAGGCATGTCAGGAGCCCCTGTACACAAGAAGAATCTTGAGCTTGTACGCTATATCCATACAAAATCAGAGGGCAGACTACCTATCATCGGCGTCGGAGGAATCATGTCAGGCGAAGAGGCTAAGGCAATGATGGATGCAGGAGCATCGCTTGTAGAGATCTATTCCGGCTTCATATATGAAGGACCGGGTCTGATAAAGAAGATTCTCACCCATCTGGAAAATTGCATTAAATAGCATCTATGACTACCGCATCGATCTGCACAATCGGAGACGAAATACTTATAGGTCAGATAGTTGACACTAACTCAGCGCATATCTCACGAGCGCTTAATGACCTTGGAATACGCGTCAGCGAGATGGTTTCCACCGGAGACCGCCTCGCTGACATCATATCTACACTTGAGAGCGGCCTACGTAAGAATGACATTGTAATAGTGACCGGAGGTCTTGGCCCGACAAAGGACGACATCACCAAGAAGGCCCTTGCAATGCTCTCTGAGGCCGAATGCTGGAAAAGAAATCCTGAACAGCTTGAGATCATCCACAGAATCCTCAGCGCCAGAGGCCTTGACGTTCTCGAAATCAATCTGGCACAGGCCGATGTTCCTGACACATGCACTGTAATCCCTAATAAACTAGGAACGGCACCTGTCATGGTATTTGATTTCCCTAAGGAAAGATTCGGACACAATGCGACCTTATATTCGCTTCCAGGAGTACCTTTCGAGGCAAATGGAGCGCTGAATGATGTGATGTCAGATATAAGATCAAAGTATTCTGTATCAGACATATATCATAAGACGGTCATGACGTTCGGCATTGCTGAGTCAGCTCTTTCAGAGATGATCAGCGAATGGGAAGACAACCTTCCTTCCGACATGCATCTGGCATATCTCCCAAATCCTCTCACTGGTGTAAGACTCAGGTTGTCTATATATGGAGGCGAAAGATCAGTACAGGAATCACGCATAAACGAGCGCCTTGAAGATCTTGAAGCGATCCTTGGAGATGCGATGTACTCTGATGAGGATGAGACACTTGAAACATGCATAGGAAAGCTTCTGAAGGGCACAGGAATGACCATCAGTACGGCAGAATCATGCACAGGAGGAACGATAGCCGCAATGTTGACATCAGTTGCAGGATCATCCGAGTATTATCTCGGATCAGTAGTATCTTACGCCAATAACGTGAAGACGGAAGTGCTCGGAGTAGATGAGAAAATCTTAGTCAGACACGGTGCAGTGAGTAGCGAATGTGTTGCAGCAATGGCTGACGGAGTACGAAGACTTACAGGTAGCGACTTCTCGATAGCCACCTCAGGCATAGCTGGACCTGGTGGAGGAAGCGACGCAAAACCGGTCGGTCTGGTATGGATCGGTGTAAGTTCACAAAAGAGCACAGAGACCTTCAGCATGGTCTTCAAAGGAGACAGGAAACGCAATATCGAGCGTTTTGCTGCCAATGCTCTCAATATATTGAGAAAAAAACTTGTGAACGAGCTAAACAATTAAATCATAATTAATAAAACATATTTGTTAAAGCATTAAACATTTTTGTTTCGTTAATATATGTAAACGATAAGCCTACTTTATAATACACATAAACTACTAAATATCAATAAATTAAGACAAATGAGCGAGGCACATATCAGATACGAAAAAAAGAAGCGTAGAATCAGACACAACGGCATATTTTACGCCGTAATTTCGTCCGCATCCTTCGGATTCTCCCCTCTTTTCAGCCTCGGTCTTCTTGCCATAGGACTGACTAATTTCGATGTGCTTGCATACCGCTGGGGCATAGCCGGAATGGTCCTTATGATCTATGCGATGGTAAAGAAGAGGTCTCTTATACCTGCTTCATTTGATGAGATATGGAAGATGCTCCTTTTGAGTTCTCTTAGAGCCATAACTTCCATCACCTTGCTGATCGGATATGCAAACATATCAAGCGGTATAGCTTCAACTATCAATTTCATGTATCCTGTGATTGTTGCACTCACAATGATGTTCGTGTTTGGAGAGCATAAGTCATGGGTGGACATGGGAGCAATTGCTGTAGCTATCTTCGGAGTGTACCTTCTTGCTTCCGGTGACAGTCTGATCGTTGAAGGCGGAAATACGGAGTTGGGTCTGACCTGTTCAATCATCTCTGCATTCAGTTTCGCAGCTTACTACATATTGATGAAGAAACTCAGGGCAGACAAGATAGAGGTTGTCAAGTTCAACACCTGGGTGACCATGCTTATCTCCATATACTTCATAGCATGCGCTCTTATATTCGAAGACGGCTTGTCTATGATTTACGGTACAAAGAACTGGATGTATATGCTTGGACTGGGACTTTGGTCGACAATGATATCAAACTTCACCGGCGTAAAGGCTGTAAGGCGTATCGGGCCTACACTTACCTCCATTCTAGGTGCACTACAACCGGTGACAGCAGTTATACTGGGAGTTACATTCCTTCACGAGCACCTATATATGAAGTCATTGATCGGAATAATTATGATTCTATGCGCAGTGTGCGTGGTTGTCCTGCACCAGAATAACCGAAAGCATGTCTAGCGATGCGCGCATGCATTCATGACCCGGAAAAAATTCTCTCCTGCTATTTTTGCAATATCTGACTGAGAATATCCTCTGGAAGTCAGTTCTTCCAGGAGAACAGGCATAAATGAGATGTCATCAAGACCTGATGGAGTCACTTCTATGCCGTCAAAATCAGATCCAAGACCAACATGGTCAATTCCAGCGATCTCAACTGCATGATCTATGTGATCAGCAATCCTTCTGAAACTTGGCCGTGCCAGGTCATGTAGTTCATCCTGAACCTTATTCCATGCACTGCGTTTCTGCGGATCAGAGGGATCATTGATAAACTCTTCTTCTACCTTTTCTCCATAATCCATTATGCCAGAAGTTGACAGCACTTCCGAAAATCCGCTGTCAAGAAACAGAGGATAGAAATTGATCTGCATTACTCCCTCGTTTTCTGCCAGCACACGGATCATATCATCCGTCATGTTCCTTGGATGCGCAGCCAGGGTTCTGCAGCATGAGTGAGTCGCAGCCACAGGCATTGAACTGCATTCCACAACATCATAAAACGCATTATCTGATATATGGGACACGTCTACAAGCATTCCGATATCATTCATTCTCTTGACCAGTTCTTTACCGAAGGGACTAAGACCGCCCCAACGACCTGTTGCAGAAGCACAAGAATCGCAGATATGATTATCTCTCGAATGACATAGCGTTATATAACGTACGCCATCCTGATAGAATTCATGCAATTTATCGATCGAATGTCCGATTGGGCTGCCGTTCTCAAGACCCAGGAAGACGGAAAATTTACCACATTGTTTATTTATATAAGCCTGATCCTGAGAAACAGCAAACGCTGCCTTGTCGGAATTAGCCTCTATCGACGCCCGTACAGCGCCAAGAAGTCTTTGTGAATATACATAAGCTTCCTCCTCTTCTTTGGAGGCAGGTACATATAATGCAAAAAAAGCACCGTCGACTCCCCCTTTCCTCAATTTAGGGAAGTCGACGTGCGCATGGTCATTATCTATCGACAGATCCCTCAGTCGAAGAATCTGCGAAGGTGTATCACAATGAGAATCAAGCAGAAACATTATTTTCTCTTGACATCGTCCGCCTTGATGAGAGTAGAGTTGACTACTCTGTCTATCTCAAATGCAGGATTTCTCTTGAATGTAAGCATGGAGCCTCCGACAAGATTTACCTTAAGGTGATCGGTTACATTCACATGGCACTTTGCAGAGCCAGAAAGAACAACATCACCATCTCCACACTCGATGAGCTCAGCATCTACCCTGGACAGGCCGGCACCTGTAACCTTGAGCAATGATCCTGATCCTGAGATATGAGACTCACTGCTTCCGGAAGCCTCCACTTCAATGGAATTTACAGCGGCCTTGTAATCAATATATGATGAATTAGCCTGTGATATGAATGCATTTCCTCCATTCTGAGTAACAGATACCTGTGCAGAATTAGAAACGGTAAGGTACATCTTGCTTGTCACGCCGAACGAGGCTGTAACCTGTGCATTCTTAGAAACATTGAGCTCACCTGTTGCACATGTTACATCCAGATGTGATACAAGTGCATGATCCGACACTGTCATAGTAAATGTCTCTGTCTCAAGTTTGTCACAAGAAGCAAGAACAGCTTTATCGGTGAGTACCAACGAATTGATTGTAGGCATATATACCTCCGCTTCAAGTACAGGAGCAGCAGTCCCTTTCTGTCTGAGCTGCTTTTTCAATTCTGGAGAGTAGCCTTTTTCATCAAGAATAAGGTAGAGTGTACCATTCTTCACATAAGCTTGGACATGAGCCGCTATCCTCTCATCCGTCTTTAATGTCACGGAATATTTATCGGACTTCATGAATCTGAGAACAAAATTATCCTCCACGCTTATCTTGTTGAACTTCTCATAATCCTTGTCCTGCACAAGCAGTGGCTGTGCGAAAGCACTTGCTCCGATAAGCATTGCTACGAGAGCTGCGAAGATTGACTTTTTCATATCTTTAGAATTTAAGGTTTACTTTGAAATACGTTGTCTGACCGCCTCATACATAAGGACAGCCGACGCTACTGACACGTTGAGAGACGTAATCTCTCCTGTCATAGGGATAGCAGCCTTGTCATCAGCAAGATCCAGCATAACCTGCGAAATCCCCTTTCCTTCAGATCCCATGATGATGGCTGTAGGGCCTGTCATGTCAACATCATAGATGAGATTATCTGTCTTCTCAGTAGCTGCTACAAGCCTGAATCCGCTCTCCTTGAGATAATATGCGGCTACACGAAGATTAGGAACCTTACATGTGTCCATTCTCATGAGAGCGCCGGCAGAAGCCTTGACTGCATCAGCATTGATGGCGGCGCCGCCCTTTGCAGGAACGATGATTCCGTGACCACCTGCGCACTCGAGACTTCTTGCGATAGCACCAAGATTACGGACATCGCTTACACCATCAAGAATAACGAGCAGAGGATTCGTGCTGCGACCGAGCGCATTATTCACAAGCTGTTCGATATCAACATATTCGATCTGTGATATGTATGCCAGAACTCCCTGATGAGAACCTCTTACTGCCCTGTTGAGTCTTTCTCCAGGTACGAACTGAAAAGGAATCTCATTTACCTTAAGCAGTTCCATCAGTTCCCTGAACTGTACTCCCTCAAGCCCCTGCTTGAGCAGGACCTTATCAAATTTCTTACCTGCCTTCACGGCTTCCAGTACAGGATGCATGCCGAACAGGTACTGCATTTTCTTCTCTTCCATATTTATTGTTCTAATTTTTCATTTAACTCGGACCACTCTTCCATCTTGTAGTCCAGCTCACGTTTATTCTCAAGATAAGCCCTGGTCAGATCCATGACATCGTCTTCCGGTCCGGGATTCATAAGCTTGGACTCAATCTCTGCCATCTTGGTTTCATACTCCTCTATCTTCTTCTCCAAGAATGAGATACGGTTCTTTATCTTCTTCTCTTCTTTAGATACATATTTCTTGGCCTGATACTCCTGCTTGGCCTCTTCTTTCTTTTGTATCACTTCAACAGGTTTCTCTTCTGCAACAGGCTTATAGTGTCTTTCAAGCTCGCTAAGACTCTCAAGCTTTCTGCGCTCAAGGAAGTCCTGCACTCCACCCAGATGCTCCTTGACCTTACCATCACGGAACTCATAAAGTTTGTCCACCAATCCGTCAAGGAAGTCTCGGTCGTGCGATACAATGATCAGAGTACCATCATATGACTTCAATGCCTGTTTGAGAATGTCCTTGGAGCGGATATCCATGTGATTGGTAGGCTCATCAAGAGCAAGAAGGTTATATGGCTTGAGGATCAGCTTCGCCATGGCAAGACGAGCACGCTCTCCACCACTCAAGACGGCAACCTTCTTGTCGATATCCTCTCCTTTGAAGAGGAATGCTCCAAGAATATCGCGAAGCTTGAGTCGGATATCCCCTACTGCAATACGGTCCAAAGTGCCGAATACAGTATCTTCCTTGTCAAGTATATCTTCTTGATTCTGAGCGTAATATCCGATATTTACATTATATCCGACCTTAGACTCACCCGACATAGGGTCAAGTTCTCCCATGATAACCCTCATGAGCGTAGTCTTTCCCTCTCCGTTTCGTCCGACAAGCGCAACCTTCTCACCACGGCGTACCTCGATCTGTGCATCAGAAAACACGACCTTGGTTCCGTAACCTACGGTCATCTCGTCAGCCTTATATGCAATATCTCCTGAACGTGGCGCTGGCGGGAACTTCACTGCTAGAGCAGATTTATCTTCCAGATCAACCTCTATCCTCTCCAGCTTCTCCAGCTGCTTCACTCTTGACTGGACCTGGTTGGACTTAGTCGGTTTGTAGCGGAACTTCTCGATGAACTCCTCAGTCTTCTCGATCATCCTCTGCTGATTCTCAAACGCTGCCCTCTGCTGCTCAAGACGTTCTCTCCTGAGTTCCAGATACTTACTGTATGGAACCTTATAGTCATGGATACGGCCTAGCATAATCTCGACCGTTCTGTTGGTAACGTTATCCAGGAATTTTCTATCGTGGGAAATAAGCACGAGAGAACCTCTATAATCCTTCAGATAACCTTCAAGCCACTCGATAGACTCTATGTCAAGGTGGTTCGTAGGCTCGTCAAGAAGAAGCACGTCAGGCTTCGAGAGCAGGATCTTGGCCAACTCGATACGCATGTTCCATCCTTGGCTGAATGTTTCTGTCGGACGGGAAAGTTCTTCGTATTTGAAGCCGAGTCCTACGAGAGTCTTCTCGGCAAGAACCTGTGGATTGTCGGAACGTGTATATGAAATCGCATCGTTGACCTCGTTCATCTTTATGATAAGGTCCTGATACTCTTTTGATTCGTAATCTTCGCGTTGAGCGAGTTCCATTGAAATACGCTCAAGCTCATCTTCAAGGGCAAACATGTCGGCGAAGGCAGTCATCGCTTCATCGATGACGCTTCTTCCCTTGTGATGCTCCATGATCTGAGGCAGATAACCGATCTTCACGCCATTTGGCACAGCGACCTTGCCGCTTGTGGGGCTCTGGAGACCGCACACAAGCTTCAGAATAGTCGACTTGCCCGCTCCATTCTTTCCCACAAGGCCGATCTTGTCACTCTCGCTGATATGGAAATTGATCTCATTCAGCAAGGTGAAGCCGCCATAGGCTACCGTCAGATTATTAATAGATATCATTTATACTCTCTTCTTACATATAAGTATGCTGAACTCATACAGCATATATAAAGGTATCGACACAACCATCAGCGAGAACGGATCTCCGGATGGTGTGATTATAGCTGCCAGGATAAGCACTGCACATATCGCATGTCTTCTGAATGACTTCAAAGTCTCTTTCGAAAGCACTCCAAGGGCAGATAATGCCACTGCCACTGTCGGAAATTCGAATACGATTCCGAAGATCAGCACCATCGAAGTGAACATCGAGATGTATGAGGTCAGCGAAAACGTATTTGCGACGTCAGGACTGACCTGATAACCTGAGAAGAAGTTCAGCATCAAAGGGAAAACTATCGAATAGCCTACTGCGACACCTATATAGAATAAGGCAGATGCAAACAGAAATGCTCCTCTTACTGCCTTCTTCTCCTTTTCATACAAGGCTGGTGCTATGAAACGCCATAGTTCGAAGACAAGATAAGGAAAAGTAACAATCAGGGCACAGATGAACGTGATCTTCATATGGATCAGGAACTGAGCTGCCACCTCGATGTTCACCAGAGTCATCGAGAAGTCAGCTCCAAGAAGTCTGTACAGGAAGAAATCAGGCTTGGAAGGTGCCAGGATAAGGTTATCGAACAGAAAACCCTTGAAGAAGAAGAGCACGACGACCGCTGCCGCATAGACTCCGATCATCCTGAACAGACTCCCCCTCAGTTCTTCCAAGTGATCCCAGAAGGTCATTTCACCTGTCTGCGCCATTACTCACCTACTCGATATCCTTCTTAATTTCTTTGACGTCCTCTTCAACGTCCTTCATGCCTTCCTTGAAGCTCTTCACTCCCTTGCCGAGACCGCGCATCAGCTCAGGAATCTTCTTTCCACCGAAAAGAAGAAGAACAACCAACACGATAAGGGCAATTTCCCAGAAGCCGAGGCTTCCGAACAAAAGTGGTGTAATCATATTATTGTAGTTTTGTTATCTGAATATTTCAGCAAGAGCCTCCGGACATCTTACCGGACGTCTTGTCATAGCATCGATGAATCCGAGCGTCACACTTCCGGTGCAGACAAGCTGCTCGTTCTGGTTGTAGATCTCGGTCTTGACTACAACCTTTGCTGTAGGCGGCGTGTCGATGATAGAGACTATCCTCAAGGTATCCCCAAGCTTTGCCGGAACCTTGTACTTTGCGTCTACGGCTACGACTGCCATCATGACGCCGCTCGCCTCCACCTTCTCCATCGGCATGTCCATCTCCTTCAGCATGGCATTACGTCCACACTCGAAATACCTGATGTAATTCGAGTGGTGAACGATGCCCATCTGGTCGGTTTCGTAGTACCTGACATCCAAAAAATGCTCAGATTTTACCATAACAAAATTGTTAGCAATATAAACTCTTTTGTTTTATTAGTTATTTTTCAGCGCATTAAGCGAAGCTGTGATACTTTCGATC
>JAEIGA010006489.1_pt1 | contig 17814 bp, 24 predicted proteins | sample 9270691 | NCBI WGS metagenome assembly JAEIGA01 (sample SAMN17057246, study PRJNA624740) | gut metagenome | biome: biome; isolation source: fecal sample | host: Bos grunniens | place: China: Xizang | collected 2019 | reverse complement strand
GCATCGCCTGTCGACTACGTACAGCTGGATCGAACCAAATTATAAAATAAATATAAAATAAAACCTGCCACGTTTAGCATGACAGGTTTGGTACTTCCGTAGGCAATAGGCGCTTGTTAAAAATACGTGGAGCGTGTATAATAAAATCAAGGAGGTAAAATACCATGAAGAAAATTATTCATATCTATGCTAACAACGCTCATAAAGCTTTTGCTCGCATCGAGAGTGAGGGTGGAGAAATGATGAAACATCAGATTGCTAACGCCATTCTGATTAACCTTGACTCACAGGAAAACCTTAAGAAAATACGCATAAATATCGAGGAGGAAGAGTAATGGCTACTCAAGAACAGGTAACAGCATTCATAAATATGATTGCTCCTATCATCCAGAGGGAAGCTATAAAGAGAGGATATCTCTTTCCCTCAGCAATAATAGCTCAAGCCTGCTGTGAATCTGCTTATGGAACATCCAGTCTTGGATACAAATATCACAACTATTTTGGTATGAAATGCGGATCTGCATGGCGTGGAAAGAGCGTAAATCTTGCAACTAAAGAGGAATATACTCCTGGAACACTTACTCAGATACGAGATAATTTTAGAGTATATGACAATGTAGAAGCTGGTGTCGCTGGATATTTTGATTTTATCCAAGCATCCAGATACCAAAATCTTAAAAATGCCCAGTCTTCCAGAGACTATATTGAGAAGATTAAGGCAGATGGCTACGCAACATCAGGCAGTTATGTCTCCACGGTTTATAGTATAGTGGAAAAATATTGCCTCACATCTTTTGATACAGACCACTCACAGCCTACAATCAAGCCTGTGGACGTAGATATAGTAAAGAAAGTTCTCACTGGTGAGATGGGTAATGGCGCTGCACGAAGACAAAATGTTGCTTCTGCAGGCTATAACTACGATGAGGTACAGAGAAAAGTGAATGAGATTATCACACTCTCAGAGACTATATATCACCTCAAGAAAGAGCTTGGAGAGTACTGGGAGCTGGCTGTAAATCTTAAATAAGGAGATTAACGATGTTTTCAAATCGTATATCTTACACACAGAGTCCTGGAGGGATCCGCAGAGGAATGATCTGGCAATCCAGCAATATAGGTACAAGTAAAGTTGACCAAAGATGGCATCTCTTCACGCCCTTCAGGCAATCTGGTGCACTGCTTTCATACTACTATGCACAAAATCATGACTTCCAGCTATACACAGACGGCTATCCTGTAGAAGAGGGTAGCAGTTCTATGGGCTTGCTCGGACACATGCTTCATTTTCATAGTCCAATTGAAATCAATTGTCCGTACTTCACATATATGACTGAAGTTGAACCAGATGCCTTTGGTAATCCTTACTATAAGACTTTTGGCGACCAGAAGTGCTTTTATGAAGACATTGATTTTAAAATCAATCCTCAGATGCACAATGTCGGTGAGCCTAACAGTGATGCTGTGCTTGATTTTGACTCAGAGTATAATATGTATACTGTTGGTGGAGATGGAAACCATTATCAAATCACCAGTGCTCCTGTCGCTTATAGTAAAGGATACTCCACATCGTCTGTTGGTGAATGCCAAGACAATTATACAAGCGATGGTACTTACAAAACTCTTAATGCTGAACGTATATGCTATCCATCTTGCACAATGAGAATCAAGGGTAGAGTTGTATATGCTGATTATCCTTTTGCACTATCAGCCAACTTTACAGGCGGACACGCTGCCGCATTAGCTCTCGAACTTCCTTATGATGACATCACAGCCTTCTTCAAAAGCTATCTAGATCAGTACACTATAGCTAGTGATACAGAGTTTAATGGAGCAACTACAGCCTCGAAAAATCATGATGGTGTTTATTATCAAGATTTTGCTATGCCAAGTCTCACAAGGGATAATAATATCAGAGATGAGAGAAGCACTATTGCAAGTGATGCACACAAATGGTTTCGCTATACTGAAGGTTGCGTCTATGATGGACCAGGGAAAGATTTCCAGATGTATATAACTCCTTTGCTATATCCTGCAGTAAGTAGAGTCCAGGCTTCTGGAAGTAGTGCCAACGACTACACGCTATATCTACCTAATATAGCAAGTGATATAAACCCTAATCTCATGGCTAAGCATGCAAATCCTTATATCATACCTCCAGAGATTATATGTCCAGAACTAAACTATATACAGTATGGGGCTGGAGCTTCCGCAACTCCCCACTATAACAACCGTCACTACAATTTTACAGCTGGTAACATCAGAAACAACCTTCAAACCACAGCTCCGTTGTACACAAGCTTTAGGGGAAACAACTACATCCGAGACAGCCTTCTTGGCGCTCGTGGTGTAACTATCAGCAATCTGACTAGTGTAGCTCCTCAACCAACAACGATAAACTTCCTCAATCCGTACGGAAGAACCTCTGGCAGAGATACTTTTTCTGGCGCATGCGTACAGCCTAAGATAGTGAAGGGTATAAAATATACGCAACCATTTGAAGTAATAGTCGCAAAGGCTGACACAACTGAGAATGGACAAGGTGCTTTGTCGGGTAGATTTAAACTCATCGGCATCAAAGGTAAAATCTCCTTTTTCGAGAACTAATTTATAAATATTTTATAAAATTCTATTGAAAATTTTATAAACTACTGTATAATAATATGTAGGAGGAAATAAATATGGAAGGTATTGACATTCTTATTCAGGCAATTTCCAACGTTGGTTTTCCTATTGCTATTTCTATCTACCTCATATATACCTCATCGAAACGTGATGAAAAATTTACAGCTACGATAGAAGAGTTGAGGCAAACCGTAAACAACAACACAGCAATCATCACAAGGCTTTACGAAAAGCTCGGAAAGGAGTAAGGTATGACTGTTGATGAAATGAAAGCTACTCTTTTGACTGCCACAGAAGAGGGTGCAGACGCTGCAACAATTTTTGACAGCGTTATGACAGAAGTCGCTGAGATGAGCGCAAAGTTGGACGAAGCACAGCGCAACGTCGAGGAACTTACAGGCAGAGTAACAGAGCTCACAGACAACAACCTCAAGCTTCTTGAGAAGGTAAAGTATATGACACAGGAAGAGGAAGTTGTTGAGGAAGAACCAGAACCAGAACCAATGACTTTAGAAAAACTATTCGAGGAGGAATAAAAGATGGCTTACAAGAATCTAACAGCAGTAAACATTGTAAATGTTGTCAACGACCAGACCACTAAACAGTACAATGTTTCATTTCCAGCCGTTACAAAGTCAAACTTCTCAGACATGGCAGATCAATTAAGATATGCTGCTCCGGAAGTTGTAAACGGATGGATTCACAACCTTTTAAATCTGGTTGGACTTCAGATCTGTATGAACAGACGTTCATACGAATCACCTTACAGAAAACTTTTCCAGGGTGACACGCCTACTGAGAATATTCAAGAGTACATGATGGATGTTATCCGCTCAAAGGCTTATACTCCAGAGGCAGACCCAGATGACTTCTTTGAGGATGAAATCCCAGATGTTGGAACACAGTATGTTACATCTCCAATCAAGAAGGTGTTCGCTGTATCCATTAACGAAGACGCTCTTATTGCTGCTTTCGTTTCACAGGATAACTTCATGAACTTCGTGAACGATACAGTTGCTGCACAGCTTTACAACTCAATGAATCTTGAAGAGACACTCACAGTAGAAGAGCTGCTTTCAAGAAACATCAAAGAGGGTAACGTATTCCTTATTCCTTCATCTAAGGTAGTAGATCAGGCCACAGCCTTAGCTTTCACAGCACAGATGAAATCTCTTACAGGTAATATGGCAGTTAGACCTACTAACAAATACGCACTTGCTGGTTTCTACACTATGACTCCTAAGGAAGACGGTTTAATCATCACAGATGTATCCACAAAAGCTGTAACAGAGACATACTCCTTGGCTTGGGCTTTCCACGAGAGCTTCTTAAATCTTCAAGAAAAAGGTCAGGGTATTGAAATGGCTGACGACTCTATCTGTGGCGGTGACGTTTTCGCAATCTACGCTGATAGATATGCATTAGAGCTTCGTATGAAGTCTGGTTTCCCTAAAACTGCTTACGAGTTCTTCGGAAACAAACTCACTTCAAAGAGATGGCTTCACTACCAGGCTATCATGGCACTCTCATACTTCAATAACATGGCTGCTTTTGCTGATAGCACTAAGATCGATACCAGCGCTTCTGCTACTCTTGGTCTTCGTGATGGCTCTACAGCAATGAATAAGGGTGCAAAGGGTCAGGTATATGTTAGCGCACTCACTGTAACATCTGGAAAGCTTTTCGATAAGTTCGGTAGCTACGAAGTATCCGGTAACACAGATGATGATACTATGATCGATGAAACATCTGGAAAAATTGTTATCGGTAAGAACGAGACAGGTTCAGACGTAACAGGACTTACAGGAAAATATGTAACTGTTACATGGACATCTCACCTTGACAGCACTGTAACTGCAACACTCAACATCAAGATTAACTCTTGATGAGTGCATAAACGTCTTGTTTCATAACACTCTCCTTAATGAACAGGGGCGAGGGCAATCCCCTCGTCCTTGTTTTATAAGAAGACAAAGGAGGTCAAAATGACCGGATCAGTAACAGTATATTTTAATACAGGCTTTAACGGTATTGACATTCCGGCTTCTCCATCAGTTCTAGCTTCAGCGTCTAAAAAGACATACGCTGATGTATACTACACGAGAGAAGATATTGACAAGCCTTCAATTCGAATAAAAGATACATACGAAAATCTTTGTGCAGTTGACTACTGCTCTATAACAACATCCAGAGGAACAGCGTATTATTTTGCCACTCCTGCTGCACTTTCAAAAGGTGTAACACTCCTTACACTTGATCTTGACGCTCTTTTAACTATGGGCGGTGCTGTAAACCTTAACTACATCTCTGGATGGCAGGAGAGAGGACATATCAAGAAAAGTGACGACGTGCTTTTTGATAACCTTGCAGCTGAAGACTGGAGACCCTCACAAGCTCTTGAGGCATCAAGTATGCAAGGGCTTAACATTAGTAGTGGATCAACAGCTGACTTAAATGTTATTATCTCGTCAATTGCTCTTGAAAGTCTTGGTAATACAGAATTAACTCAGGAAGTAATTGAAGGTATAGCTAGTGGATCTCTTGATCCTGTTATGTACTTCCCAAAAATAGGAATGGCTACAGATCCTACAGGCTTTTATATCTACGACTTCCAGGATACACAGGAGCATGATTTTAAACTTCCTAACACTGCGGCCTATAATCCGGCTGCTTTAAATATACAGAACGGACTTGATAAATTATACTCGTGTGGACAGCTACAGCTACAAGGTAGTTATCAAATTCCTAAGGAGTATATCTCACCAAGCTATGGTGTAACAGCTGGAAGATACACAAATCTGCATGGTATACATGGTGAAGAGCTTCTTAGTGGAATCCCGTTTGAGTACTCTGTGACTGGTTACACTCCTAAGAACAAAAAGGTATATGCTACCTATAGGTCTTATGCTATAGTGAATTTAGGAAGCGGAGATATGTCAATCAAAGAGCCGGCAGAGATTTATGATGGTAATGAGGCTCCTTCAATCATACTCTGGTCAGACCCTTGCTCCACAGGAAAACCTTATGCGAGATTCAAATTCATTAAAGGTAATCCACTCCAATATGCTGACTGCGTAAGAGGACTTCAGTGGGCTAATTCACAGATTGTAATGGAAGGTGCTTCTGGCTCAATGTGGAACTCCTTGAACAACGCTTTTAGTAACCAGCAGATAGAGTGGAATAAGGCTATGAACGGATATCAGAGCGCTATGGCTACAGCTCAAAATAAACTTGCTGTAAACAATGAAGAACTTAATTATGCTTCTGGTAAAGGAAGAAACATCATAGCATCAACTCTTCAAGCTATAGGTGGCGTTTTTAATCCTGTTAGTAGTGCAGGACAAATAGGTAATAACTACCTTGGACAAAAAGTTGCTACTGCACAGCATCAAAACGCTATGGAGTCCTTAAGACTTCAAGAAGAGATGAATCAAAATCAGCTTGACTACCAGAACACTTTAAGCCAGCAACAGATCAATCAAAACTCTGTTGGTCTTCTTAAATCAAATAGTGTAGTCGCTCCTACAGTAAGCTTTACTCCTGAGCAGAATCTTGGGCTCTATGGCTATAATAAATTCGTTTTCTATGAGATAAGAAAAACTGATGCGGATCTCAAGAGCGAGGATATGTACTATCAGAAGTATGGATACAACGGATTGCACAGACCTCTGACTCAGCAGTGCTTCAAGGAACGTGAGTACTACTCTTATGTACAGGCTTTTGATGTAAATCTTAAAGGCGCACAAGAGTTTGGTATGAGGGTCAGAATGAAAGCAATATCACAGCTCAACGCTGGTGTCAGAGTATGGAAGGTTTTACCTGACGCAAGCTACTACGAACTTAACTAAAGGAGGATATTATGTATAACTTCTTTGACTTTTTCTTCTTTGGATTAAACTCCAAGAAAAGTGCATCCGACTACTATAAGATTAGTAAAAAGTGGGCGGGTATCAATATCTTTTATGAACTCTTATCAGTGGTAATGGGAAGGTTTGTCTATGACCTTCCCGAGACCATGGACGACAGATTTTTCGAACTAATTCTTTTAACAAGAGGTGTCAACGGAACGGGAATTGGGCGTGACGGTGAGCTTGGCAACTTCCAGGTTGGATATGGAAATCAGTTCAGTAAGTACGGCTATTTTAACAACGTCAACTTGATGGACTACATGGGTATGTCACAAGGTCAGTTCATACCAGATTGTCCAGGTAATGTCCAGCCCGACTGTGTACTCACCTATGATAACAAATATAATGTACCGCCAGTAATGCGCATTAAGTGGTATGCAGACCGTCTTACTACCATACAGGGGAGTATTGCTGCATGTATCTGTAATCTTAAAGGTACTGTCATTTTCCAGTGTACTCCAGAACAGAAGCCAGCAATTAAAAGGGCTTGGAAGGAAGCTGATGACGGAACTCCTGTCATTATCTCTTGCAATCCTGGCGAAGGCGATATGGCACAGGAACCAACCGTTATCTCCAATCCACAGACTGGTGATATCTTAAAGCAACTACAGGAAGCTTATGATAAGACCATGGCAGACTTTTTGACCGAGTTCGGTATCAACGCAAACGGTGTTATCAACAAGCTCTCAGGCTTATCTGATACAGAGCTTAAGCAAAATGACCAGGCACGTCAGATCAATTTACAGAATGCTTTAGATATGCGTCAGAAGGGCATCGAGAAGATTAACGCGATGTTTGGTGTAAACGCCAGCGTCAGACTTGCAGAGCCTTTAGAGACTCCTGAGCCTGAAGATATAAATAACGAGGAGGAAGATAGTTATGATGACATTTCAGGAACTGAATGATCAACTTGGCGCAGAAGCCATATATACTGGTACAAACGTGGACTTAGCCACTCAGTCTATCATCCTCAACTGGTGCGGCGAGAGATACCTCTCTATGGAACCTAATGAGAATGTCAGCAAGTGGCTTACAAGATACCGCAGAAACCTTAACAGCAAATATCCTATCTATATGGACTATCTCCGTATAGAAAGTGTCCGCTCCAACATGGACCCTTTTATCACAGACTTTATGGAGAGAGTGCATGAGGACAAGGGCTCAAGCTCAGAGACAGGATTCAACTCCCGCTCTGGAACAGGTTCTAAGACTGATGGTGAGACAACCACCACTGATAACACTCAGACCAGAACTCCAGATCTGACAACCTCTTCAGTATCTAATGGTACATCCCAGACTACAGGCACAAGTCAGAATATCAACCAGCTTGTCGGACAGGTTATCGACCACAGGGATGAGGAAGCCACAGACGAAGGTAAGGAAAGAAGTCTTAGCATCGCTTATCCAGAGGCTAATATGGGAGGCATCCCTACAGATATCGACAGCTTTCCTTCAAATATCGACTACGCCTCTGGTGAGGGTGATACTCTTACCAAGAACACTCATGAGGGCAATAGCGACTCTACATCTTCTACTAACAACACAACCACAGACAGCGGTTCTCAGAACGGTACAGGTTCTGAACACTCTGACGGTACAGTACATGAGACTGGTGATGAGGTTACTGTGTTTGACGGAAGAGTAGTAAAGCAGCGTACAGAGTCAGACTCCTCACAGGAGACAGGAAGCACATCTTCATCATCTACAGATCAGCGTGAGGTCAATGAGACTGAACAAGGCCGTCATGAATCTCCTGCAGATCTTTTACCAAGAGCTATCGAGGCTATAACAAAGACAAACGCTATCGAATGGTTCATCAACCGTATGCAGATTTGCTTTGACAACTACGACACTGTGTAATATCATATAAATAGGAAGAAACTAATAAAACTTTGTTTAAACAAGGAGGAATACAAAATGATTACTAATCCAAGCAAGGAGTCACAAGAGGCTATGCAGGCTAAGACACAGGCCGTTCCACCTAAGGTAAGACAAGAGATATCTCCTTTACCTAGCGGTGGTACAGAAGGACAGGTTCTCACAATGGGCGAGACCGAAGCAGAATGGGACGATATCCCTAGTCAACTCCCAGAAGGCGGAACAGCAGGACAGGTACTTACACTTGAAGTCCCTGAGGGCGAGACAGATCCCGTTCCTGCGTGGAAAGATGCGCCTAGCTCAGGCGTTAAAACAGGTGCTACAAACAATAGGTTTGTATTATCAGCTGTAAACAATCCTATACCTTTAGCATTAGGCAAAAAGAATTCGTCCAGTATGTCTATCACACCAAGTGGTACTATAACCACGGCCAAAGCACACGCTCAGAACGAAATCACAGAAGTCCTTTTCTGTTCAAATTCACAATTTGTTCAAACGAGCAATGTGTTGGCTTATAGTCGCACATATACACCTACTACAGCCAACTCCATAAACTTTGAAAACACAAGCTTTATGTTTGATATCACCGCTTCTGTTAAAAAAGATGATACGGCTGTCGGAAGCTTCAAAGCACTTTGTGAATTTTCCACCCGTTACGATGGTGTACGTATCTCTCTTATAAGAGGATATATCAAATGGAATGATACTGCTCCAGCTGATACATATCAGCTGGCTGGATTAGAAGGTATAATCGGAACTATACTTGTAGCTGGATACGACGCTGACGGAAAGCTTTGTGAAGGCACAGTACTTGCTGATAACGGCACATGGGGTACAGCTTCCAATCCTAATCTTTATGTAACAGCTCTTGAATAATATACTTAAAGGGGGTAAAGTCCTATGGCAAACAGTAATATCGCAGGATACGACATCTCGATCGATCCTTTTGCTCCCAATCTTTTACATGATCCTGTAACTCCAGAAGGCGAGGCGGATATAACCGCCTCTGCCTCTGTTGACGCCTCTACTGGTACTCCATCCGTACAGGTGACTAAGACCAAGACTGGACAGAGTACTTACAATTTTGCTTTTGCTTTTCATAATCTTAAAGGCGAGCAGGGTGAGCAAGGTGCGCAGGGTATTCAAGGTGAGAGAGGACCTCAGGGACTACAGGGTGTACAGGGTGAGACCGGAGCAACTGGTGCACAGGGTGTCGGCGTTGCTTCTGTTACGTATGACTCTACAGATGCACAGGGCAACAACATATATAAAATCAACTTGACTAACGGTACATGGTATCTCTTCACAGCTCCTCGTGGAGCACAAGGTGAACAGGGTATCCAAGGACCTCAGGGTATCCCAGGCACAGGCGAGGATGGTGTTGGTATCTCTTCAATCGTCTTTAAAGAGACAGATGCAAGCGGAAACAACGTTTATACCATAATCCTCTCTAATAACGCCACTTATGACATCACATGTCCTAAGGGTGCTACTGGTGCAACAGGTGAGACCGGAGCCCCTGGTGCAAACGGACAGGGCGTTCCTACTGGTGGTACAACTGGACAGGTACTGGCAAAGGTTGACGGTACTGATTTTAATACAGAGTGGGTTACTCCTGAATCGGGTGATACTCCAGCTTATACCGTGTCTGGTACAGTTGTAATGACAGCATCCACAGGGTCACAGCAATCACCATGCTCCTTTTCTTCTATAAACACAGCTGCTATGCGCGATTTTCATCTATATAAGAACTTTAATATCACAGGCACAACAATGGCTGAAGCTGGACTACAGAGTGGTGATAATCTTAAAGTTAAGATACATGTAGATTATCCATCATCAGGTGGATCACTCACTTCATATATAGATGATGGGCAGGGCGGTTATGGCGATAGCTGGACCAGAGTACAGGGAGTTTCAGAGATATCTGCAGGAAACCGTATGCGTACATATCTCGAAAACTCTAGTGCTATAACTGTACAAAGCCAGGCACCCTCTCCACAAATTTCACTGGATCCCACAGTAAATCTTGAGATTGAAACCGTATATAGTGGAGGAACTTTCAGTGTACAGTGGATAAGCGGTTGGAGAGTAGAGGACATTCCATATGACAGCAGCCTCACTTTACATACCGAGACAGACTATACTGGTCAGACATATACTATAACAGTGGAGATATACAAACTATGATACTAAACGGCTTTTTCTATCCAGATAAACAGTGGCTCAACTGCCCTCACCGTGTAGAGCCTTCTGGTGAGTATGTGGAAGATGATTTCACTCACGAGAAGGTCTTCACAGGTGACTACGAGGGGGATATAGTCACTCATTTTATACAGGGTAACCGTAAGGCCGGCAAGACGGTCGGCGTGGGGATTTTCCTTATCGCAGACTTTTTGCTTTACGGCTATCAGTCTGTGCTCATCAGGCGCTATCAAAACGACTTTGACAAGGACAAGGCTATGGAGTCCTTCTTCATGAAGTCTTGGGAGTATCGCTTCGAATTTCCTAAAGTAGTTGAGAAGCACCAGAAGCTTCAAAAGCTTTATCCTTTGGATCTAGTCAGAAATTTTGACTGGGCTAATCATGAGTTGACTTTTGAAAATAATAGGGCAGTTGTGGACGGGAAGGTTATGTGCTATCCAGGTGTACTCTATGGTAAAGGACCGACAGCCTTCAAGGAGATGGGACCTTTTACACAGGTTTACAAGACTATATACGATGAGTTTATACCAGAGAAGGACGCCCCTGTCATCAATGGCGAAGTTACTAAGTGGGCTATCATAGCAGACACAGCCAGCCGTGGACGTCAGGACGCTAAAAGGACGTTCGGTGCAATCTTTATCTCAAACAGTGTTACCGATGATCACCAGTGGGCTAAGAGCTACGACTTTAAGCATACAGCCAAAAAGGACAGTCATTTCTTCGTTACCAATAAAGAAAAATCCTTCTCAATTGAAAAAGTTGAAAACTTAGTCGTTGCTGAAGAGATGATGACTTCACCTCTGGGAAGATTCCTTATGGGATCAGCAGAGGGACAGGCATACTTAGACTACTCACAGGGTAACAAGACTCAGGACGATACATCCTTTGTGGAGAAGCTCAAAGGACCAAATCGATACCTTTTTAATATCTCGTACTGTGGAGAGGTATATGCTATGCAGTACAGCGTCAACGATGACCTCTACTACTTCACTGATGAGGGTGTTGATAAGCACTATAAAAACTCGTATGCAACCACCAGAGAGGATCACTCTTTGGACACTATACTTATCACCACTACACTAAGGAAGCGTATGCAGATTATCAAGCTTGCATACAGTTCAGGTCAAATGAGATTTTCGTCGATGACGTGCAAAAATTGCTTTATGGACATATACACTTTATTATGATATAATTTATATAGATAAGACTATGCTTCAAGCGGCAGGGGTTAGACTGGAAACCACTCGGAGACGAGCCGGCGCCCCATTTCGAACTGTGTGGTGCAGGGAGTAGCCATGATGTGTAGCCTTATCTTTTTTATTTGTTTATAATTTGTTTATAATTGTTTATAAATACTTTATAAGTTTTATATTGGGATTTTATAATTACGTGTTATGATGTATACATAGAAAAGAAAAGTAAGTTCCACCGCTGCCGAGTATAGCTCCGGTGGTGGAGCTGAAAAATAGAAAGGAGAGTAGGTTATGTTAAGACAGTTAAGATTTGCAATTGTTTACAACTCTACTACAAAGTTGCAGACAGTCTTCTCTTATGAGGAAGCACTACACAAGATCAAGCAATTCGAAAATGTGATGCACTGCTCACGCAGAGATTGCTTGTACGCAGTAGGAGATGTGACTTCTGATTATCAGATGTTTATGGGATGGCTAGATGCATTGCCATCTAGAGAGGAGCTTATATGAGTATATGGAGAGGTCACCTCTGTCACTCAAAGCGAAACGGCGTGATGGAGATACAGCTTCTGGTAAGGAAAGACAGCCAAGAGGGCTTGTGGATGATACCACAGCGACAGATCCTGCAGTTCATCAGTGAAAATCAAGGCGACGAGATTCAGCTGATGGACGAGGAAGACAAGAAAGAGCTTGACGAGTTTATCAAGCGTGAAAGCGAAATCAAAGCAAAACTCACAACATATGAAGATCAATTAAGGAGGTGCTATTATGAAGTTTAACGAAATCAAACATCAGCTCTACAAGGTATGGAAAGGATCTTTCGAGTCCTGTAACTTGAAATTTATCCAGAACCGCAGATGCCAAGACTTAGGACAGCTTAGGGATACCTGCAGAAGGGCTATGCAGGACATCAAGGACTACGAGACAGATCTGCACGCTGACCTCAACTACGCTATGGAAACTGCTTCCCTTGGTTGGTATCTGGAAGAGATGCAGAAAGTGCATGAGCTGTATGAGAAGTACCACTGCTTGTACGACGAGATAGATAGTCAAATGCAACTCTGGGAGATCTTAAAAATCTTTAGAAAGGATGGTGAGTGATATGAGACTTTACTGGACAACAACCTTGGAGCTGACCAAGGCCAGCCCCGAAATCTTCGCTTACAACCTTAAGGAACAGGGCATGTTTATAGGAGTACCTGGCACATTGCTCTTCCGTACTAAGGTGGAGGCACAGAAAGCCATTGACGCGGCTAAGGCTGAAATGGCAATATCACTAGAGAAAAAGGAGAATTGACTATGCTGACATCATACAAACCCGGATCCTTTGACCTACCAGGGTCAATTAACCTTAAATTAAACTCATCAAGCCTCTATGGTAGTGTGGCAAAGGGAGAGGTACAGGAAGCTATTGACGCAGCTAAGGCAGAGGAGAAGCCTAAAAAGAAAAGGAGGAAAAAGTCATGAGAGTTAGAGTTGAGGTTGACGAGTGTGGTGAGGACATATACGTCTCAAGTATAGATGTAGATGGCGAGTGTGTATCTATATGTGATGTAGCCAAAAGCGTTGATAAATTTTTTGAAGATCTCAAACATAAGGAGGTGGACACATGAGTGTTGCTATATGGATGGTATGGTTTATCATGCTGGGTGTAACTGCCTGGATGGTAAGTCGCTTTATCAAAAACAAACTGTATGTTGTGACGATTACTTTTTTGATTGTCGATGCCTGGATGCTGTTTATCTGGGCGATAGTGAGAAGCTGTTGTTTATAAAGGAGGTGTGTTATGATTATATTATTAATTACTATCGGTGTTGTTATTGTTTCTCCTTTTATTTTGTTTAAGATAGAATGGTATGATGATGTTCTTTGGCTTGTAGCTGCGATGCTTAGCACTGTTGCGACTATAGCTATCATTGTAGAGGTAATAATTGTTATACTCTCTCATGCTGGAGTAGAGCCACAGATACAGCAATACGAGACAGAGTATCAGTCACTTATAGAAAGACGAGAAATCGCCCAGTCTGAGTATGAAGACTATTCTAAAAGTGAAGTTGTCAGAGATATAGCTGAGTGGAACCAGCTGGTTATATCAGCACAGTATTGGGGTCATAACCCGTGGACCAATTGGTTTTATAGTCAAAGGGTTGTTGATAGCTTGAAGATTATTGAATAAGGAGGTGATATTATGGAATTTAAACACTGGTCTCACGACAAAGACATCAAGGTGGAACTGGAGATAGACCGTTACTTGCTTGCTCACAATAGTCTGCTATCCAGCTCTCAGGCATTGGACTTTAATGACGCGTCACATACAGAAGAGTTGATAGCTATACGTACACTTGCTAAGGAAATGTATGGACATACAGGTGCTATCATGATATCTTTTGATGATAACTGCTTTAAAATTGAAAAGTGTTGGTCAGAGAGCCCTGTAAGGTACTACTTTAGAATCGGATCAGGAATAGTTTAAAGGAGAATATCATGGATAAGAAAAATCTTGGATTTACAAAGCAACAGCTTCAGTATATTGCTGAGGTAGAGAGGATTTACACAAACCGTATCAAGAGCTGCTGTGAAGCTCTTGAAAGGGCTAGGGACTACCAGAAAGTCTGCGAGGTTTTAGTAGATTTTGGCATAGTTTCTGATAGATGCATAGCTGCACTACTCGCAGGTGTATCTGAGAAATAAATTTTATAAAATCTTTATACTTTTATAAGACCTGCTTAATTTAATTTTTGCAGGTCTTATAGTATAATTAAGATACACCAGGAAAACAGGAGGCATGTATGAAAGGCTCAACTTATCAATTTCTTGCAGGTCTTGGCAAGAAAATCCCCCAAAAAGTTTTAAATGATGAGTACTACCGCATAAGACGTAACCTTATGCGTTCTATCAACGCCTACAAAAAGGAAGGCATTGATATATCATTCTTTGATATGCCAGAAGCTCCAAAGAGGGTCACAGAGGCATCTATACGTCAGATTGGCAAGAAAGCAGCTGAGTGGAAGTACTTGATGAGCGGTGGTCCAGCAAGCTTCTCTTATACCAAAGGTGGCATGGTTCACACTCAGAGACTCAACATTGCAAAGACCGCTCCTGAGGTAGTAAGTGCTAAGTCACAGAAGGTCAAGAAAAATCAGCTGAAAAACCTCAAGAAGCGTGAGCAGGAAGCACTTAAGAAGAAAAACGCTGGCAACAAGTATTATCAGCAAGCTCTGGCAGAGGGATACTCTCTGGGAGACATTCCCTCAGACACAGATAATTTTGCTTTGAAGCTCTTGATGATAGCTGAGGACGCATTAGATCCAGAGGACAGCACGAGGAAGCGTTATCACGCTCAGACTAAGAGGTCATACAAGCGACAGAAAGCGTATAGTTTTAATGAAAATCAAAAAGCACTTTTTAGCGTAGTACAAAAGAAGGCTGAGATGGCCATTCAGCGTATGATAGATAAAGGTTTTGATGACCCAGAGTACGCGGAGGACTTTTCAAGACAGCTTGAAAGAGATTTTTACTCAATTGCATCCGATTTTGAAGCTTGGCTGTGGGCGTCAGATCAGTATAACAATCCCGATATGAGTGGATTGGATAAAGTTTTACACAGTGTCACAAAGCACGAAAAGAAAATGTCCGGAAGCCAGAAAAGGAGACTGGCTGACGGTGATGGTGAAGAATTTTACGAAGGATGAGGTGACTGTTATGGGACGAGATAAGAAAGCGAAAAAGGAAATTTTACCTACTAAGTTTTATGTGGCTGACTTTGAGACCACAGTTTACAAAAATCAGAAGGACACACAGGTCTGGGCTGCAGCTCTGGTAGATCTGGATGCTCCAGACGACGTGGATTCTGTCACAGTTTTTCACTCGATCAGTTCTTTTATGTGGAGACTGAAAGAGCTGTCTGCAGAGCGTCATATCGTAGTATATTTTCACAATTTAAGATTTGACGGATCTTTTATAATGAATTTTCTTAAAAATTCCAAGTACTGGAAGGAAGACTCTTATGAGCTTCAAGAGGATGGAGTCAATAAGGGCTTGGTTCTCAACGAGGACGGACCATACAAGATGAAGAATGGATATTACCGTTACTCTATAAGCGAAAAAGGCCAGTGGTATAGTATATCACTTAAGTCCTCTGGTCATCTAATTGAGATCAGAGATAGCTTGAAGCTCCTGCCATTTTCAGTTGCACAGCTTGGCAAAGGTTTTGGTCTTAAGCATCACAAGCTCGATATGGAGTACACAGGCTATAGATATCCTGGATGTAAGATTACTCCAGAAGAGCGTGAGTACATTGCTAATGACGTTTTGGTCGTTAAGGAAGCGCTCAACTACATGTTTGCGCAAGGACACGACGGCTTGACAATCGGATCATGTTGTCTTGATGAGTTCAAAAAGAAATGGACTAAAGAGGCTTATGCGGCACTCTTCCCTAATCTATATGAACATGCAATTGACGGTTTATCTATATCAGCTGGCGAGTGGCTTCGTAAGACTTACAAAGGTGGCTGGTGCTACGTTGTGCCTGAGAAGGCTGGCAAGGAGTATCGCAAGCTCGGTACTACATGCGATGTTAATTCGCTTTATCCCTCAATGCAGGTGTCACAATCTGGAAATTATTATTGTGTTGGCTTCCCTAACTACTGGAGAGGTGATTTTATACCAGAGGAAGTGCACGAAGGTCATAGATATTATTTTGTACATGTACGCACACGCTTTTATATCAAAGACGGTATGCTCCCGACTATTCAGATTAAAGGTTCTCTCTGGTATCCAGGACGTGAGTGGCTTAAATCTTCTGACGTTATCAATATGAATTTACCTAAGTCTCAGCGTTATGACTACAAAAATCGATCACGCTGGATGATTGAGGCTGGTGAAATTAAGCCTGCACTTGCAGATCTGTATTTAACGCAGACAGACTGGGAAATGTTACAAAAGCACTATACTCTTGAGGATACTGAGATCATTGACGGTATGTGGTTTGAAACTGAAATCGGTCTCTTTGATGAGTATATTTGGAAGTATGCAAACCAGAAAATCAATGCAAAAACCAAAGCGGAGCGACAAGAGGCAAAGCTCTTTGCTAATAATTTATACGGTAAAATGAGTGCTTCACCAGACTCTTCATATCGTATTGAGTTCCTCAATGACAAAGGTGAGTTGCGTGGTTACACAGTTCCTGGATATGATAAGACTCCTGGATATATTCCAATCGGATCTCAGATTACATCTTATGCTCGTCGCTTTACTATCACAGCTGCACAGCTCAATTACCACGGACCAGTTCAGCCAGGATTTATATATGCTGACACTGACAGTATTCACTGTGATTTATCACCAGATGAAATTAAAGGTTGTCCTGAGCATCCTACAGACCTACTAGCATGGAAGTATGAGACATGCTGGGACTACGCAAAATTTATTCGTGCAAAGACTTATGTTGAGCATGTCACACATGAAAACCGTGATGAGATTGACAAGCCATATTACAATATGAAGTGCGCTGGCATGAGTGATCATGTCAAAGAATTATTCCTTCATTCAGTCGAGCAGGATATCACTAAGGAAGAGTTTGATAGGCTTGATGAGGATGAGCAGGAGTTTGTGAAAGTACAACGCACATTCGATGACTTTGATATTGGTCTTGAAATTCCTGGTATGCTCAAGGCACACAACATCAAAGGTGGAACTCTCCTTGTGAAAGGAAATTACAAAATGCATAAAACAATAGGAGACTGAGAAATTTTTAACAAGCGCCTATTGCCTACGGAAGTACCAAACCTGTCATGCTAAACGTGGCAGGTTTTATTTTATATTTATTTTATAATTTGGTTCGATCCAGCTGTACGTAGTCGACAGGCGATGCTTGGGTCGAGTTTATTTTTATTTTATTATTTTTATAAAATTTTTATTTGACAAATGAATTGTCAGACAATTTGTAAAGTTGTGTACGCAGCACGGGGGCCTCCCGGAAAATTTTCTCAAAATATACACATCTT
>JAEIGA010006488.1_pt1 | contig 17815 bp, 27 predicted proteins | sample 9270691 | NCBI WGS metagenome assembly JAEIGA01 (sample SAMN17057246, study PRJNA624740) | gut metagenome | biome: biome; isolation source: fecal sample | host: Bos grunniens | place: China: Xizang | collected 2019 | reverse complement strand
CCGTACTTCTTGGCCCCTTCTTCAAAGTGAATAGCAAGCTCCAGAAGCATGGTGGGAACATTGCCGTAGTAAATGTTTGCGAAGCCGACCAGAGCGCGATAGAGCCAGATCGTATCCCTGGTTTCTGCGAATTTTGCGATCCGACCCATAGTTGCATCGCCGCCAAGTTTTTCGTCGATCAGACGAGCGACCACCAGGAGAGGCATGAGGTCGCAGCGGCCCTTCCCCTCTTGAATGTCTCGAACCGCGCCGGTAGAAAATTCCTGGCGCTTGCCTGAGTCCTTGATTTCCATGCTGTCCTCCTTGTGTGTATGTGTATGATTATGATGATAAGCATACGAAATTGGGGTTATCTGTTCCGTAGGGTTTGCCGGTGTAATCCTCGATGTATTTCCGAGCGAGATCCACGTACCAGGAGCGATCCACCACGTCGATTGTGAGAGCGTTTTTGTTGTCGATCACAACGGAATCCGGTAAGCCGCCGATTTTACCCACGGTTCCGTCTGGCTTGACTTTCACCAGAGTTCCCATGTTCGGGTTTTTGGCAGCGTACACGCGATTCACACGCTGAACGGTGCTGCGAGGGCCGTCGTAATTGTCCCACTTGAAATTCGGTTTGATGGACTTATATTTCGGTCTGCCGTTCTTGCCGACACCGTTGGGAACCTTCGTGGTGTTGTCCTTCACCCATTGTTTTTTCCGATCCTCGAAATCCGGAGGGATGCGAAAAACGGACTTGTACCCCTGGCCGGCCTTAGCGATGATCTGGAACTGGAATATATCATTACAATGATATATTGTTTCCTCCACCGGAGTGCCGTGGACGAAATAGTTGATAACGGCCTCTTTGACGATGGTGTGGTTGTTGTTGATGGAAAAGGCCCCGGCAGGAGCGATGCCGTAGGTGACATAGGAACCCTTGGTTTTAACCTTGCCGTTCTCGAAAACAAGAACATAGTTATTTACGTCTTTTTGGATTAGGGTTTTTATCTTATCTTCTTCCAGCTCAAACCCGGTGCGGGTTTGCCACTCCTCCAAAATGGCGAGAACCATGGCGTAGTGTGAGTCGTCAAACTCAATCAAAATGCCATCCGTATTCAAAGCCACTATCCTTAGCCCAGGAATGTCTCGATACAGATGTTGCGCGAGTTCCAGAAGATATAGTTGACCGCTGATACACACTGACCGTCCCATTTTTGGATCGTACAAAGGGTTCGTACTCGCCAGGGACGCACCGTAGGTGGTATTCAGAATCAATTTCAGCGTGTTCGCGGTGTGCTTATCGCCGTTGGCTTTCGCGTTGAGCCGTGTGTGGTAAACCTCCGCAAAGGTATCGGCAGACGGGATGTTTCGGGACGTATAACCGTTCTGAATCATCAAACTCGGATAATAAGAAATCACATCATAGTTGCGAAGGATTATCATTGGTTCGTGAACTCCCATCGAAAACCACCAGCGGTAGCCTTGTGTTTACAAGCATAAGAAACGTTCACGTGGCTAATTCCCAAAACCCGTTCTACCTCCATCTGAGAGGGAAAAACTCTTATTAAAGCACCCTCCCTGGTTAGTTGTTTTACCGGCTTCCCAGCACGATTCAAATGGGTTTTAGACAGCCCACTTTCCCAAGCGTGAGCGATGTTTTCTTGCTGGGTACACCATTCTAGGTTTTCGATCCGGTTGTCAGATTTGTCCCCGTTCTTATGATTTATGAGGGGTTTCTTCTCGGGATTAGACAGAAACGCCTCGGCAATCAGTCGGTGAATGGAAACGAACTCACACTTTCCCCTATCCCACAACTGTACTCGTTGATAACCGTCCCAGTTTTGTTTAGGAGTTAATACTTTCCTTCGTCGTATGGATAGAACTCTACCGTCTTTGGAAACGGCATAGTTTGGGTTTCGTTCAAGTATTCTCCATGTCCTCACGGTAAGCACCTCCTCGAAAATTAGGAATTGCGGCGTGAATCCCACCGAACCCAACCACAACCTCGCACTCCCCGATTTTGAATTTCAGATTGGATCGGAATAGGTTCTCGTCTGTCACGCTTGGATCTTGCATCCGGTTAAAAAACGCCAACACGTCACCTGGAATCAGAGAGCGATCCAGGTTGTCCGGATAGTGGTAATCGCGCTCGTCGTAGCGAACGGTCGCCTCAGCATCCAGGAAGGCCGCTGTCAGCCGAGCGTTGGTCATATACAGGGCTTTTTCGTCCGGGATGCCCTTCCTCCTGGCTACGTTCAGTTTTGCCTCCAGATAACCCTTCCGCAGCGTGAGGAGTTTGGCTGTAGCTTTCACGTCCCACTTACAGTAATGGCTGGTTTTGGTCAGCTCGTCCTCTGTAAGCGGTCGATCCAGGTCGAAATCAACCTCGGTTTCTTCGATGTTCCAGTTCAGATGTGCCTCGATGTGTTTCAGCGACGTTCCCACCTGGGTATCGTCCATGAGATCGAAGGAGTCAAACCAGAACTTGTTTTTCTGTAGATACCAGTGTTCCCAGCCGTTGCGGTCCTGCTGAATGATGAAATCGTTTATGTCCTTCACGATTTCGTTGGAAGCGCCGCAGCAGATGGCTTTCACAACATGGTTGTCGTAGCCCTTGTTGTTGTACCCGCAGAAAATCAGTCCCGGTTGCCTCATGTACTCGCGGACACCGGCGTTGTCGTTGTGGTAGACCGAGAATTTCCCGGTGGTCATGTCGAGGAAAACTACGAGCCAGTCATAGCGGAAAACCTCAATGTCGTAGACGATGATTCTCACTCGGGCCACCTCGATCTGCCGGTGTGCCGCGTTCGGACGTTCCTGTAGTAGCGAGAATCGTTGTACATCTGGCTTTTCTTCAACTTGTCCGCGAGATATTTCTTCCGCTCAGTGTCATACTCGATGTATTTCTCACACTTCGAGTGGCATCCGGGGTGTCTATCCGGGCAGTCTTTACATGGTGCTGTCAACGATCCTCAGTGCCTCCTCCACGCTATGAGCAACACCAGCAATCGCTCCAGTGTTACGCATGGCTTCCAAGAATTTTTTCTGATCCTCCCGAGGATGCTCCCCTGGGAGTTTCACTTCGATGTAGATTGCCCTACCATCGCTCCTGCGGTGTCCGAAAATGTCAGCCTCGCCGTGGTGTCCGATGTTCACGACGCCACCGTATTTCGTGAAGAACTGGCCGACAGTGTGGTTACGAGCCACGCAGCCGTTCTGACAGAGGGCAGCGATAATTTGATTCTGTAGTTTGGTTTCGGGGTTAATAATGATCGCCTCCCTGCTAAGAGTGGCGATCACTGTCGCTCAGACCGGATAAACGATGATGGGTGCTGCTGCACCAGCATAAGGGAGCGCTCGGATCGTGTTGTACTCGATCCACTCCACGGCTTCCTCCTCGGTGAAACCTTCCTCGCGGCAAAGCCAGTCCACCATCTTATTGAAATCGTAGACGGCTCTGTTGTCCTCAGACACGCCGATCAGAGCGTCGTCGTAGCTGTAATCCGTGAGGATCAGCACATCATCGTATCCAGCGTATTCAATTCGTTCAGCGGCGGTCATTCTTCATCCCCGCCCTCAGTTTCTCTTTTCGTTCCTGTTCAACCTCCGGATTCCACCCACAACGAGCGCACTCCCAAGGTTCGCAAGTGTCGCATTTTTCGGGCCAGTAACCCAGGAGGCAGTCAGGGTTGCGCGGTTCTTCAAATAAACTCAATGTTTCTTCCTACCTCTCATTACGTTCGCCGCCCAGAAAGCGGTATTTTTATATCCTCGCTGCCGTCCGAGCTTCACCAAATCCTCAAACGACTGCGCTCTCCCCTGCTCTGCTCTGGCAGCTTTCTTCTCTTTCTCAATTCGTACGGCCTGTTCAGCCGTGATACGGGCCAGCTCAATATCCTCGTGAGCTTTTATCTCCCTGGGGTGTAACGGATACGCAGCACCGCAGAACGGACACGCTGGGGCCGTCTGGCATGTCATGTAGCACTCCGGGCAGCACCGAATATAGAAATTTCCATCCCCGTCGAGCCGTTGTTTCCGTTTCAGCGGTTCTCCCAGGGACCACTCTCGCGGTTCGTCTGGGAGGCCGATCCGGGTGTAGTTCCCCACCATGTCGATGATTTTCGCTGTTTTGCCCGGCAGATACCGCATACAGCGCATCATTTGCTGGATTCCGAGGGCAACTGATTCCGTGGGTCGTAGCAGAATACAACAGCTTACCTCGTCGATGGAAACACCCTCGGAGATTATCCCAACATTGCATAGAACTGTGATTTGTCCACTTCGGAAATCGTCCATGACTTGCGCTCGCCGTCCTGGTGGAGTTCCAGCAGATAGAATCTCAGCTCGGATTCCAGCGGAATTAAAAGCCTCTGCTGTCCGTTTCGCGTGTTCGACTGACACACAATAGACAATGCTCCGTTCGCCTGGAGCAAATCTGCGATATGATTCAATGACGTTTCCATAGATAGCCCTCTCGTTCATAATCCGTTCCAGATCGGAAACAACGTAATCGCCAGCCACCTTGCGTAGACCATCTGTTTCGACCACGGTGGGTGCGTAATACTCGTATGGAGCCAACCGCTTGTGTTCAATCAGCCATGACACGTCCACACCTTCGATTAGAACGTCGAAAATATCTCCCAAGGGTTTCCCATCCAGGCGAATGGGAGTAGCCGTAAAACCGACCGTCCAGGTGTTGTAGTGCTGAATCACTCGCATCCACGAGTTCGACCGCGACAGATGGGCCTCGTCAGCTATAATCAGAGCTGGCTTTTTGTACATCCCGAGTCGGTTTACCTCTGTGAGAATCATGGCGACTCTGGCGTTGTAAACCCCCAGCTCGTTCAACAATTCGATGTGCTGATCCATGAGTTCCTGCCGGTGGGTCAGCACAAGTGCCTCCCCCGCCGTTCTGCGAATCATTTCGGCAAACAGATAGCTTTTTCCGGCCCCGCAGGGAGCCACCACCAGCGGACGGTGGTAGCCCCCTTTGAATGCCGCTACGGTTTTTTCGTATAGGTCTTGCTGGTAATCGCGAAGCATTACACGAAGGGCAGATCAGCAGGGATTTCCACCTGAGCGGTAGGTGCTGCCTGGGGAGCTGCGCTGCCAGTGTTCTTCCACGCAGGAAGTTTCTCCTGGCCTTTTCTGCTCAGGCAGTAAGCCACCTTCGCGGAAGTGTTGCCCTTGTACTCCTCGTGCTTCACACGAACAGCACCCACGGAGCCGATCCACTGCTTGCCGGTCCCCATGGCGTAGTTCGTGATGCCGAAAGAATCAAAGAAATCGCCGATTCTCTGGTTGGTCTTGGCGGGATCAGAAGCATCCAGAACCAGATTGAACCACATCTTACTGTTGTAGCCGTTGATTTCCAGGGTTATTTCGTAACCCTCGTTGCCGGTGGAGAATTTCTTCTCCACAACGTCGATGATTCTTGCCCGGTAGTCACCGGCAGGAATAATCTCGAAACTTTTCTCGCTGTACTGCGAGGGGTCAAATGTCCACTGTGCCATGTTAGTTTTCCTCCTTGTTTTTGTTTCCCTGGGCGAACGTTTCTCGCAGGAAAGTTTTTGTTAATTCAAGCGCTTCGTATTCGCTGAAACCAACATTCGTTAAGTGTCTGTGAAATGAACACAGGCTCTCGGCCAGAGCGCCTAGCGCGTTTGTAAATTCTTCAATAGGGTTCATATACACATACTCCTACACATACTCATAGTCATACTTTGGCTTCTCGAATGTAGGTAGCGCTCTCGTCAGCCACATGGAGTAGCCATGCGAGAGGATACTGCTCGTAAGCAGGACCCAGACTGTAATCGCCGGGGTTCCGATCCCACGGACCCATGTGGCAGTTAATCGCCACGGCTTCCTCGTTGGTTAGGTGCATAAAGCTCTGTGCGATGAACACGGACTTGCTGCCGTGACCGCCGTAGCAGAAATCCTCGTCGAACACGTAAACCGGAACGGCTTTCCAGATGCCGTTTTCCTTTTTGTTTCGCAGTTCAACCTTGTAGCAGCCAACCTTGCAAATATCATGCAGCAAGGCAATGATCGCTACGGTTTCTCCATTGGTCTTGATTTCCGGATAAGCTCTCAGCAGCCGAATCAGTTCCTCCCACACATTGACGGAGTGTTCACACAGACCGCCCTCGTGGTCGCCGTGGAATCTGGTGCTGGCCGGGGCCGTGAAGAAATCCGTGGCCTCCAACCACGCCAGGAGTGCTTCGCTTCCCTCTCGCTTGATGTACGTGCGGTACAGCTCCACGAATTTGTCCTTACTCATTTCTTGGCCTCCGGTTTGATGAAAATGTTCTCCGGCATAAGGCTCTTGCGACCGTAGAGCTGATCCTTACAGCCGTAACGGGTTTCGCTGTCCTCAGTGACGAGGAACCAGATCGTTTTCCCGTCTTTTGTAACCTTCGCCATTTGACCGACAACGTTACACAAGCCGAGAACTTGTGAGCGGATTTTGTTAGGTAGGTTCGGAGACAAGCGAATACCCATTGTGCCGTCCATCTTGGGAACTTCTTCGCTGGTATCCCAGGCGGTAAATGTCACGTGGCAGTTGGAGTTCGCAGCCAAGCGAGTGAGCCTCTTGATTGCCTGGTAAACGACCAAATATATCTGCCGAACATCCTTTATTTTCCCGTTTTCCTCAATGTCCAGGATCGCCATATCAAACAAATCAGATAGGTTGTCAATTACAATGAGCGTATATTTCCCGGATAGCCTTGCTTTCTCGAACTGACGCAGAAAATAATTTTCACCATCCCCGGGATCTAGCCAGTGCTCCACACGCTCCACAGTGACATTTTTTCTGTCGAACATATTCAGTACAACAGAACTGTTGTCGCTGCAAAGCAGGAGGATTTTTTCGTCTTTTGGGGCGGTGGAGGCTACCGTTTTGCCGGAGCCAGGGCTACCCCAAATTAGTGCCGTTGCCATAAGCATCTTCCTTTCTTCTGTCTTGGTGTATCCGTTTGTTGTTTTGTTGCTCTTTCATTGTCACCCAACGACAATTTTCCGGAGAATATCCCAAATAATTATCAATGCGATCCAATGTCAAGTGTTCGTCATACCCGTGTGATATGGCCCATTCGTAAAATGGAATGAACTGTTGCCACTCCTCACACACCACAATTCCGCGGCCACCATAGCGAAAATAGTTTTTCGTGTTTTTGTTTTGGCAACGGTTCTTCATGGTGTTCCAGATTCGGTACAATCTGGTGTCGTGCTGACCGTGTTTTGTTAGGCTAATGGCGTGGAGTACGCCGTTATCCCGTCTGAGACAACCGCAACTGAGCGTTCTCCCGTATCGTAAGTTTGCCGACAAGCACGACACGATAGCTCCACAATCACAACGACAGAGCCATACAACCTGACCATGCTGATCTCGCCCGTTTTGGGATACAGCAACGAGGCGACCAAACCGTTGTCCAGAAATGTCAATGAGATTATGCAACTCTACACCCCCCAATATTGCTATCAGTTATATGCCAGGGGAAAATTAAATCTGCCCCAGCATAGCTTTACGCTCTGCGATTGACAGACCAACTAACTCGAAATCAATAGGTGCGTGAAGTTTCTTCGTTGCCCGGCAGTAATCACAGATGCCGCAGCCCTCCGGTTCGACCTCTCCGGATTTCAACGCTAGAATCCTCGGGGTCCTGCGAGCCACGTCCTCTAGCAGCTCCACGCGCCTCCAGGACGGAATTTCTATGATCTCCATATCAGGCGGCGTCTGTTTCGTAACAACAGCCAAAAACGTGTCCAGTGCCGTCTCGCGGCCACTGAAAATACGCTCAACTTCACCGTACACCGCCATCTGGAGATCGTAGCCCCAGTGTTCGACGAAACTCTTGCCGATGATCCGTTCCATGGAGCGCATAACCTTCAAGTCAACGATCTTGTCTGGAAGCAGACTGTCGATCTTGATTTTCCATTTCGCTCCGAACAGAGTAGCCGTCCGGATAATCTGTTTCTCACCGGACATATACTCCATGAACAACGGATCCTGCTGCACCCGGGAAATAATCTCCTCGGCCTGGACGTAATCGGATTTAAGCGATCCGTCGCGCTTGAATATCTCGGGGTTCTCCTCGCGGAAATCATCCAGCGTCCCCTCGAACCAGGAATCGACGTAGCTGCCAACCAGCAGGGCCGTTGTTTTCGGGGGCTTCCACTCCCCTCTCAACTGAGCTAAAGCCGCTGCCTCGCACTTCTGGAACGATTTATACTGGCTGACGCTCAGAAACTCCTGGTTCGCGGGATCAGAGTAGTAATTCTGATTAGTCAGGATCATACTCCGCTGTCCTCCTCATGCTGCCGATACAATCCTCGCAAAACTGTTCACCGAGAATGTCCCAGTAATCGTATCCCTCTTTGATTTCTTCGCCACAACCGGAGCAAATAAACACCGTTTTCGGCTCCGGAGCGTTGGGACAGCGATTATCACAAGGGTGCTTCAAACAAATTTCGCACATTTCTATCACCTAATTTTCAGAAAAGTATTGACATTCGATTTTTGTTCAGTTAAAATCAAACTGCACAAAATAACTCGGCAACAGTGTACCCCGGGAATAACTGGCAGATATATATTACCTCGGGCAATCTGAACTGTGTGATTCCCCGTAATCTGCGGTACATCCCCATGTGGGAGACACCTACGGCCTCGGCCAGATCGGTATATGTCATACTCTTTTCAGCCAACGCCTTGTCCAGAACCGGATAAATGGAACGCATAGGGTCCCCTCCTTCCATATTGCTGTCAGTTATTTTAGTATAGTAGCAGTTTTTCATTTTTTCAACCCCAATTATAATTATTGACACAGGGAGGTTATAACGTGGCAAGCAACCTAGATTCACAGATCGCCAAAGACTTCGGAGTATACATAGCAACGGCGAGAGAAAGACGTGGATTACTTCAATCAGATGTCGCGGGGAATGTTGGAATCTCCCAGCCATATTACAGTAACATTGAGAAGGGGTTAAAAATCGTACCGTTTCCCCTCGCCCTTAAAATTTGCAAAGCTCTGAATATCACCATCGACGAATTTGTTGGATCCTATATGTGAAAAACCCGCAGCCGATTGAGCTGCGGGTTTCTTTTATCAGTATGGTCATGTGTATGTGTATGATTATGTGTTCCTCTCCAGAAATTCAGAAACAGCTTTCTCGAAAACCTCAGCTCTGCTCAGGCCGTGGCTTTCGCCGTAAGCGTCCATCCGGTCCACCAGACTCGCGTAGGTGAGAAGCTGCACCCGGCGCTCCTTGGTTTCTTTGATTTTCTGCTTATGTGTAGGAGTATGGGTATGTGTCTGTGTATGTGTATGATTATGTGTTTCCTTTTTCTCCTGGGCCAGACCATCCCAGATCGAAGTTTTCCCAACAGATTTAGCCATCAGATAATCCCTCTCTTTTCAAGTTCTTCAATCAGAGTGTTATAATCCTGCGACGCCGTTGCCTCCGGGGAGAAGTTCTGCAACGGTACACGATTCGCCTGAGCCTTTTCTACTTCCTCGGTGCGTCTAATTCTGGTTTCAAAAACATTCGTCCCCAGTTTCTCGGTCAGATCCGGAAGCCCGGACACAACCTCTCGCGCCAGAACAGTACGACCGGCGTACTTCACGAGCAACAGCCCCAGCACTTCCAGATCCGGATTCGGCTGCGATTTCACATCGTCAACAGTTTCAATGAACCGTCCCATTCCTTGCAAAGCATATCTACCGCACGTAACCGGCACAATCACGCCCTCTGCGGCGATCAGAGCGTTCTGGAGAAGAATACCCAGGTTAGGGGGCGTGTCCAGAATGATGTGGTCGTACAGTGGCAGCAGTGGCTCCAGACGCTTTTTCAACTTGAAAAACCCAGCGAATCCCGTGAGGTGTTTTTCTGCGTCCTCCAGGATCGCGTCCCCGGCCAGAATATCGCCGATCTCGGTGTGCTGCACACATTCCTCCGCTGGTTCATTCGAGAACAGCAGATCGGACAGGGTAGGGTAGCCCTCTGTGTTTTTCGCTCTCCATGTGTCTGTGCTGTTACCCTGGGGATCGCAGTCCACCAGAAGAACTTTCTTCCCGCGTTGCATCAGTCCGAACGCCAGGGAAGTGGCCGTAGTGGTTTTTCCTACGCCGCCTTTTTGGTTGCTTATCGCTATTGTTTTCATATATCGGCTCCTTCCTCCTACACACACTCCTATGTATGATTATGTTTATGTGTATGTTTGTGTGTATGTGTATATTCTATTTTACAAAAAATGAAATGTCAATAGCAATTTCACGATTTCGACGAATTTTTTCTGATCGGCGTGGTATAAAGCAGGGGAGAGGAGGTGATACTATGTACGAAAGCAGATGGGCCGCAATCCAACAAGCTATCGAGATCGCCTGGGCCACCGAAGATCCAGCAACACGAGCCGCCCAGGTGTCTCTAATCGGAGGGACGTACGTTCCTTCACCAGAAGAAATTATTTTAAAAATAGCTCAAAAGATACTTGACAATCACGCGATTGCTAACTACCATCACGGGATGGGTTCAGACCGGTAGGCGGGCAGAGTTCTCCCGGTGAAACGGGAAAAACCAAGCCAAACTACCGCCACGGTCTTGGGACGAGCCGTATAGTGTGGTTGCCCCTCTCGTTCTTCAACGCTCATTTCGCTCGAAAGCGAACGTCCGCAAATCCATCCAACAGACTAGAGCGAGGTTCCTCACTGGATCAGGGAGTAACACCCCTGGCTGCATAGTAGCAGCTTCCTCCGCATAGCATTTTTAGGAGTGCTGTCAGCTCCTTGACGATAGACGGCCAATGTAGAGAGGGGATTACACCGTCCAACGGAGTTCTTTCAGCCCCACTTCGCACCGGCGACTCAGACCAACATTTTTTAGCGAGGTTGTCATGGCGGGGATACCTTCCTCGGCATTATGCAGTTTTTGGTTTGTGCAGTTAAAATCATCTTGACAAAACCAAACCTAAACTGCTATAATGTCAGCAGTCTAAAAAAGGCAAGGCTTCGCCGCACCCAGCCCATCCGGGCTGGGTGAAGGAGTATTCGGTTAGATCGGGTTTTTGCCGAAACCTGATCGCCATGGTGGGGTCTTGCGTCGTGGAATTAAAACCTCGGTTGCCGCCAAGGTTAAACAAGAGCTGGTACGCTTGTACCGGCTTTTTGTTTTTACGGACAAAATAAAAGCCAGTTAGGATCAGTCCCAACTGGCGTAAATTACAACTATTGCTTGACAATTCGCCCCAAAATGATTACAATATGGGTACGAATAAGCTATAGCGCAAAGGCGCTTGTCGGATTACTTGTACTAATCCTAAGTCCGCAGTAGGTGTTACCAGCACCTTTGCGGTGTCGCTTATTCTAACGGCCTCCGGATCTCCGGGGGTCGTTTTTCTTTTATCCGTTAGGGTCAATTTATCATAAACCATTCGCAGATGCAAGTCTAATTTTAGATTTTGAACAAAAAATATTCCCGTGGGATATTCAGAACACAAAATATGGGGGCTGTGGATAACAGCCCCCACAATCTTACTTGTTCTGACTCTGGCGATACAGAATGGCGGCAAGCTGCTGTCTTGTGACAGGCTCCTGCCAATCGTAGTTGCCCTTGCCGTCGCCCTGGAACAGACCCTCAGCCTTGGCCCACTCACAGGCAGTTTTCGCCCAATCTGCGGGATTATCACCGCTACCAACAGAAATCACCTTGTTCACCTCCAGGCCAAATCCTTTTGCAATAGCCTCTGCGACCGCCTCAGCCACGCTCTGACGATTTTTCGTGTACAGGCTCATGTCGTCCGGATCGTCGATGAAACAAACTTCCAGCAGGGCAGAGGACGCTCCTGCGGCCTTTGCTGCGGAAATCACAGCAAAATTTTCTCGCTTTACTCCTCTGTTTCTGAATCCGAGCGCTGCGATATTCTTACAGATCGCCTCCTCAACGGAAACACCGCTTTCGGAAGTAGTCACATAACATTCGACGCCGGTTGTCTGTCCATCGCTCTTGCTCGCAGCAGAAGCGTTGAAATGAACCTCCAGAACATAATCGTAACCAGAAATTTTCAGAGAGCCGTCCTTCTGATCCTTGCGAGCGTTTCTGTTCGTGTTGTACACGGAAACGCCCACTTTGTATTTCGACAGCTCTTTGGCGATCAGAGGTACGAGTTTTCTCGTTTCCTCGGATTCCTTGTACTGTCCGCTGACAGCACCGGAATCACCGTCGCCGTGTCCTGCAATCAGTAGAATCTCCACATTTCCCACCTCCTTGTTGGGCTGGTACTTCCCAATGTCTACCGAGGTGGGATCGGGTAGACGGGGGATGCCCCAACCAACTTTTTCGTCCTTGCCCGGATCTTCAATGTCCACGGAACAATCCTTCATAAACTGATACATCGCTTTGTGGGTCAGAGGCTTTCCGGTCTTGTCGATGAAGAAATCATTCACCAGAGCCGCCATGCCTGCCAGAGTGGGCGCGGAACAGCTTGTGCCGTTGAATCTACCCATATAACCGTCAAGCCAAAGCTCCGTAACGCCACCGAAGTCAACATTAGGGCTGTGGCTGGTGTAACTGGCAGCATGGATCTCCAGATGCGCTCCGGGCTTGGGTTCGCCGTTTCGCATGGCGCTCCACATCACATTCACGGCCCCCACGCCGTAGATGCTGTCTGCGTTGATCCAACCGTTGTAGCGGCTGTCGCCATCGTTACCCGCAGACACGCACACAAACAGATCCTCCGGGATCACTGGGTCAGCATACCGACTCCCTCCGTCACCCATACCGGAACTCACGCTTGCAAACATCACACAGGCGTCGCCTTTCAACTCCAGAAATTGCGGCACAAGGTTTGATGCCCCCGGCACTGGTGCATAAGTCAAGGCAGCGTCCGGGGCGATCTCAAGGAACGCAAGCCGGGTCTGTTTCCCATGCTCGTCTGCATAAGGCCCTTCCAACCGTTCGCCGGTCAAAGCCTCTACCCGGCTGCCAGTGTAACCAGCCTCATGCCATTTGTCTACACCCAGGTACTCACGAATATAATCGTTTTTTCGATTCATCACTTCACCTCGGGCAAACCCGCCACACTGGTCAGCAGAGACAGAATACCGGCCAGAACTGCCGCGCTACCGACCATAAGCCAGTTCACATCACCCAGAACAGCAGCAGTACCGATGGTAGCCACGGCTGTCTGAGCCACGGTTTTGATCGCTCGAACTCCTGCGGCCTTAAACCACGCCTTAGTCATGCAAATCACTCCTCTCACACGTCAGTCTTTTTTAACTTCCAACACCGTCAGACGATGCTCGTGATCGTCCAAACGGGTATCCTGCGCTGTGTTGTGATCCCACAACCGCTTGTGGCTCTCGTGAGCCGATGTTTCCTGCCGAACGAGATCGCCTTGCAGCCGATCCACTACCACAGTCAGCTTGGTAATGCTTTTGGTCAGGTTCGTCAGCGGTTTAATGATTGTCACCAAAAAACCCGCTAGGGCGATAATCACGCCAACAACGCCCCATTCCGTCATGTTTCCACCTCCATGCCGTAGCGTTCCATCAGAGCCGCCACCTTCTCATCCTTCAGCAGTTTCTTCTGCTGACCTTGGTTGAGGGCATCGTACACGGTCTGCAAAGCCTCCCGGGTTTCGGTGATGACGGCCTCGGTCTTATGGAAAAGTTCCTGCTTTGTCATGCCTTCACCCCCAGTTTCGCAAGTGCCGCCAGATAGTCCGCGTCTGTGGGACGGTTGGGATCATCGGGGGACATTTCCTGTGCCGCACGAATGGACTCGGCCTCGGCATCCGTGATCTCCCGCCAGTTGTCGGGGCTGTCGTTGATGCCCAGATAGATTTCCTTACTCAGCACTTCGCCGTTATACAGGGTCATGCCCTCGGCGGGTGTCATTTTCCGCAGTTCACTCATGCCAATGTCCACCCCTTTCCTGTTGCAATCTGTTTCTCAGCATCCGTGAGTTTTGCGAGGTTGGTAGAACCCAACGTGCAAGTGTAAGTTGTGCCGCTTCCTGCGTAATCCTTGAGAGCGTTAATGATACTCATGAGACTATCGTGGGTGAGTTTGATAGAATTAGAAAAGCTAATCTTCTGTCCAATTACACCTTCAAAACGAACTTCTTTCAGAAGCACATTCCCGGAGAAAGTTCCATTAAATGTTTGAGAACCATCGTCACGCAAAATAATTTTTTCAATGCTTTCGATCTTGGTAGAACCACCAAATAGATAATAAAGGTCGGTGTTTCTGGCTGCTCTTGTATCCACCACAGGAATGTGAGTCAATTCCGCTTGGTTGTAAAATGCCATGTATATTCTTGCTTCGGAGAAATCCAGTGTCACACCGCATTCCTTTAGCCTGCCCGCCAAATCCTTAATCCCGGTCTGCTGGAACATGGAAGTTGCGTTGGTAGGCTTTATATCATACTTCGGATAGAAGTTTGCATCCGTCCATCCCGGATTATAGAAAGCGTAGTCATACACCTTGCGCTCCCCGTTCTGCTGGTACGCATCCCAAAAAGCATCGTGCTCGCTCTTTTTTCCGGCTTCGAACACATCGCCAACCTTACCCGGCATCTCGTCAAGGCCAAGGGCATCGGTTTCCCCGGTTTTTGCCCGGATGGCATCGGCCACGGCGGTGAGGCTTTCGCCCTTTACAACATAGTCAGCCATCAGAAACTCGCCTCCTCTGCTTTGGGCAGTGCCGCCAGAACAGCAGCCACAAGATCAACCGGTTCCGGGTTTGCAAGGCCACCATCATTTGCCCAACTAATCACGCCCTCGGCAGAAACAGAAGGAACAAATGTCGCGCCGGGTTCACCCGGGACAGGGACTCCACCGCCACCGCCTGTTCCACTTCCAATATAAAGCGGAATGTTCTTGAACGGGCCATAGCCTTGATATTTATAGCCAGCGTAGGGGTATGCCGCAAAATCTTCGACAAACCCGTAATTCGGGTATTGTCCAGCAGAACCATACCGAACGGAAGCTGTACCGGTTTTTTCTTCCGTGTCCACAACGGAAACGCTTTGTGCCACAACCCGCAAGTCGTTCGTTGGCTCCATATCTTCCGGTCTGTTTTCTACGACGATGGTTAATTCGCCCTCTGGCGTGTAATAGGTGTTTGAGGCTGTGAACGCGCTTGATTTGCTCCAAAAATAACCGCTCAACGCAGCATCATCGGCAGTAACATAAACAGAAGAAACATTTTCTGCCGAAATCGTACCATCCGCATTTGCCACAACATTTTTGGTGCGAAACACCGTAGCGGAAAGAATAGAACCAGAAGAAATTTCATCTACTGTTTTAGAATCAAGAAACGCGCTATCTTCCGCGCCCAAAGAAACGGTTTTTCCTGCCGGTGTGTATTCCGTTACAACCCAGACGTGCTGCGTGGTGAAGTACGTATCACAATCTTTCTGGAGATACGCCTTTTTATTCTCCACATCAAGCACTACGCCCACTTTCGCACCGGCAACCCAAGCACCACCAGAGCCGAGGGCCGGGTTCCCTCGAAGATCAACAACGTCGTAGTGATCTTCGCAAATGGACAAGCAGCTCACCTCAATGCAATCGCAGGGAGCCTCAAACGTAATCTGGAGGTTTGTTTCAACCTTTGTTGCCCCAGGGAGGTTCAGCACCAGCACCTCACCGTCAAGAACGGCGATAGCACCAACGGTGGAGGCCACCGTTGCTCTAGGCGCTTCCCACTCACCGTCAGAAAGAAAATACTGCGAGAAATCGGAAACGCCGTCGGCGAAAAAGATTTCGCTGTTGTTTTCATCCAAAAGACGGACAAAATCTTTGCCCTTCTGCGCTCTCGCGCAAGGAAACTGTTCGTTGTGGAATGTCAGAATCGGCATGGTTTGTCCTCCTTAATAGGTCGGAATCGAAGTCTGAGCGCCAGAATATATTTTCCCGCCGTTCAGAGTGAGGAAATTCGTGGTCGCAGCAAGACTTTTCGTAGCGTAGGTGATAACGGAACCGTTCTCGGCCCTCATACCGCTACCGGCATTATTACTGCCACCGGCAATGTTCAGCGAAATCCGACCGTTGTTTTTCGCCAAAATTGCCGCATCCAGGCTCTTGTTTACGTTCAGCGACACACCGATTGCCACGAGAGAACTGTTCTGTTCCACAGCGACACCGATATTCACGGCGTTATTGCAATCCAGTGTGCAGTGCCGACCGAGGATCACCTGGCTACCGGCTGCTACATACAGCAGTGTGCCACCGTCACCGCCAACAGCAGTAATGTTGGAGATTCTGAGATCGACCGAGGAGCTGGTGAAAACAGTGATTCCTCGGGTGGTCACAGCGCGATCTGTCTGACCGACGATCAGCCGACCACCGTAGAAGCCCTCGATCCTCACTCGCTCCGGATAATCACCGGCAGCGATATCCACCTCGACCACAAAGCCACCCAGACATTTGGGGATGCTGTCAATCGCCGCCTGGATCGTAGCAAAGGGCGCGGACGCGGTTCCGAGGCCGGTGGTGTCGCTACCGGTGGAGCCATTCACATACACGGTAGCAGCCTCCACCACGGTATATGCCTTGTTGTCGAACAGACTCTTGTTGAGCGGAGTACCTTCCTCAACAGGGGAGTCAGCGCGAACCATATCATACGTGTTTGCCAAGCCACTCACCGGCGTAAGCCGAACACGACCGGGGTAAACAGGTACTCTGTCTACCACAGGAATTTTCAAACTCATATCTTAGACCTCCCCGGCAAAAATCTCACCAGAATAAAACCAACTGCGGGAAATTTTAGTAATAAGATCATCTACGTCGATAAGCGTTTTTTCCAGATCGTTCGCCGCACGATAATCGAACTTAACGTTCGTTGTAATGGGTGCTGGCGTGGTAGCGTACACGGTAATCATGGACCGCAGTTTCGCCACGTTCCCAAAATACCGATCCATGTCCGCGCGAGTAGGGTTGTCCGAAAGTGACCAGGTTGTTTTAACATCCGGGTTCACCAGATACCCCAGCTCAGACATTCTGTGAGCTATGTGCTGAACTGCGCTCTCAACGCGGTTCATATCAACGTGGTTATAGCTGCCCTTCATGGGGGACCGCCATTCTTCTCTCTCACTCTCAGTCATAGCGGCCCAACCCTTGTCGCGGAGCTGTTTCCAGCGCACGAAATCTTCCTCCGTTCGATCGGTAATCAGATTTACCAGACCGTAGAACAGGGAGAATGTCTGGGTTGTGGTGGAACCCAGGGCGTTGACCATCAGGAGTTCCACCATATACGTTTCATCCGCAGCGCGTTCAACCGTGGACTCCCACGTGTTGTCAGAAACGTTCGTCCAGACTGCCTCTACACCGTTTACCGTACCGGTACAGTAAATTACCTCGGCAGGGAGGGCCACAGAGAGAACTTGCATCATCCCTCAATCACCACCGTAATAACCATTGTCGCGCCTACATCAGCGGGGTTCGGTGCGATTGTAGCGCTGGTAATCTTAGGTGCGCTGGTGTCGAGCGTCACAGTGCGGCTGACGGTGGAAACCTTATTTGCCGCGTCTGTTGCCGTGATAACCAGAGAGTTACTGCCCTCGGCCAGCGTAACGGTCTTGGAGAAAGAACCGTCCGCACCAACGGAAATCGTACCCTGATCCGTGCCGTTCAGTACAATTTTAATCACTGCCGGGCTGCTGGTTACGTCGTTGGTCAGACCGCGAACCACCAGGGATGCGGTGTTTGTGATAATATCGTTCACCGGTGCAGTGATATTCAGAGTAGGCGGTACGGTGTCAATCGTGTACGTGGTGGATTTTGCAACAGCAGCGTTCCCATCATTATCGGATACAGTAACGGTTACGGTGTGCT
>JAEIGA010006487.1_pt1 | contig 17815 bp, 8 predicted proteins | sample 9270691 | NCBI WGS metagenome assembly JAEIGA01 (sample SAMN17057246, study PRJNA624740) | gut metagenome | biome: biome; isolation source: fecal sample | host: Bos grunniens | place: China: Xizang | collected 2019 | reverse complement strand
CGAGGACTTCTCCAATCTGAAAACAGAAGAAAAGAATACGAAGGCATTCTGGAAAGGCAAATCCAAACCGGTATTCTTTTGGGGCCCGGGAGATGGTAATGCCTCTGAATGGATAGGATTCGTAGGATACGAGATCAGCTACCAAGGCGCTACCCGTCTCCGACTTTCGACCCTTGACAAGAAGTTCGGCGATATCAATAAAAAGTACCACAGATGCCTGGAAGGTAGGGAAGTCTTACCTGAAAAACTCGTCGCAAGAGCGAAGACGATAATCGCATCTCTCCCGTCCTCGATCAAGAAATTCACCGAGCTCGACACCGAAGCCGCAGCCAATCCGCACTTGGTCCGTCAGCTCAGAAGCCTTGACGCCTACCGCTATAAGAAGCTCCGCAAACTTGATCAGAAACTCAGCAAAAGATGCCCGGAGGACGTCAATCTGACCGAGCATTTCCGAGCTGATGAGAAGAGTAGTTTTTATCGGGCGAAGTTTGAGAAAAAGGGCATGCGTAATTAGGGTTACTTTAAATCTTCAAACTCATCTTTGATTCCGGCATAATCTATTGCGTCTTTATAATTCTCAAATCCCGAGCATACTACTTCAATACCAGGTTTGGGGAGACGGAAGACCTTCAGAACTGACCATAACTTGTTTTCGCTGACCAATGCATATGCTCCACCCCTTTCCTTTGTGAAATATAAGTTTAAACTATCGTATCTGAAAGGGGCTGTATCTTCGCATTTGAATGTACCGTCATTGAGACCATATTCTTCATCAACAATGAAGATAGCAGCTTTGTTTTCTTTTCTGAAAATATATACACCCTCATAACTTGAATCATCCAGATAGTGACGTTCCGCTATATCAAAGCTTACAGCTTCTGAAATCTCTTTGCGAAAATATAGTTTTGTATCTTCCGCATTGTCTGCATATATATTCTTTATCCATTTACCATCTATCTTATAGAATACCTTCTCCCTAAGGTCGACATTGTAGTTGTCTCTCCATAATGTGGATTCATGACCAGGGATTTCGTAAAAAGAGTCGTAAGGATATTTGTATAGTCCGTAATTTGAACCTTTTTTGACTTCAATTGCTCCATCTGTATACATGACGTCATCATATTGAGGCTCAATGTATAGCCCTTTGTTAGTGAAGAAACCTAACCTATGTTCTTTTCTTAATTCTACAAGTCCACATTCATCCCAAAGAGATTCTCCTGTCATATGTATATCAAAACCAAGAATGACTACCATTTCACATGGAACAACCAGATTACCTTCGGAATCAGTAATTCCGAATAAGTTGTTTTCTTCAACAATCATATATGGACTAATTTCTTTTACCTGTTTCATGATCTGATCTTATTATGTTTGCCTTTTGGGGAAAATGTTCTGAAAATACCTATGATAATTTAAGGTAAAGATATACCTAATTTCTTTAAAATAGGTATATCTTTACCCAGTGCTATTAATAATATAATCTTTCCAAATATATTTAGAGTATTAATAGTTATAATGTTGAAATATAATTAAGCAAAATCTTCTAAGTGAACTTCATATTTGATGCTTTTTTTTCTCTTCATTGGAATAGAATCTTCACATGTAGTGTTGTGAGGTCCATAGAATTTGGCCGATTTTGCCTGGTTGAATTCCCATTCATTGAGAAGTCCTCCGTTAGGATAGATCGACAACCGTTTACCTTTGCACGTAAGAGTGAGCACTCTCCAGTGAGGCAGCTCTCCGGACTTGACGGTCTCTATGTCCAGTTTGCTGCAATAATTCTTATCGTCCAAAGCATCTCTCCATTTCTCACTAATCACTTCAAGTATTTCATCCCTCTTTTTAGAGGTAATGATATTGGCAAATACTCCTTTTTTCTGTTCGTCGTATTCGTACCACTCAAGATTGAATTTTACCTCAATCTCTTTCTGGATCAATTTCGCGAAATACTCGATTGTCTGCAATGTCAAGACAATTGCAGCTATGCTCTTCATGTGCTGGTCAAGGTATGATACTTCCAGATAGCTGGAATTCTGTTTACAATGATCCAGGAACTGATCAATGATGGCTTTAGCTTCGTTGTCGTATTTATGAATCACTTCTCCCAGTTCTTTTGAACCTAACTCCTTAGTGCTCATGTTGACGTCGTTGTCGTCATTGATAAAAAAGATTCTAGTAGTGCCTTTCTTGATGCTGCAGTCGATTTTTACTGCGCACTTGGCCGGATTCTCAGTTTCAATGCAGTAGAGGTCACCGTCCGACCAGTTCTTGTTCAGAGCAGCCGAGTCCTTGTTTACTGTGAAGTAGAGGCAACCGTCAACGTATGCAACAGGATAAATGTCTTTTCCTTTTTCATACTCTACGCTGCACGCATCTCCAAATGATACACTGATGTCACGAAGCATCTGTTTGATGCCTTCCTCTATTGCCGAGTCGTTTTTCCTCGCTACGCAGAACTGGATTTTGCTGCGTTTGTCAAAGAATCGTCCAAGCATCCTTCCCTGCCAGCCACTGACGGCGTCTCCATAATTCCATTTTATGAAGTCGTCATTTGCAAATATGGTTGAATTGTGTGACGAGGCTTTGACTGCACTGATAAGATCTCTTACACATGTCTTCCTTACGTCTGCAGTGTTGAACATGGAAGGAATAGGTTCCGGATAGGTGCCGTTTGCCTCCTCCTGCTCTTCAATCCATGCTAATGCTGCATCGATGTCAATGTTGTTGAGGAATCTGAGAGTGAATTTGTCAAGAAGCATATCCTTGCATTCCTTGTCGCTAGCCTTTTTCAGAATTGCCTTTGATGCGGCTATTACGTCAAACATGGTTTTGTTCTCATGCAGTTTGATAGAGTAACCTGATCCTCCATGATTTGTATCAAAGATGCAAATGTGTCTGTTTTGCATGACAGTAAAGTCAACAGATCCTCTATCCCAGCCTTTCAGTTCGACAAGTGCCTGACAGAAAACAATGCCGAGAGTAGTCAACAGGTTGATGTTTGCCTGATCCGTAGCTGCATCCCTGGAAATTCCTATCCAGCTATTGTCGTTTTTATGCCTGATCCTGATTTCACAATAGTCTGTCTGCATCAGGTCGCCAATGATGACATTTCGCTTGATTCGATCCATCTGTCCTGAACCAAAGCAATGTGTCTGCCTTTCTTTGTTTATTGCGTAATGATAACGCTTCGTGTCTTTCTTTCGGTTGTCTATTCCTTCAGGGATATTTGCAGTCCTTTCGTCGATCTGACGAGTTTCAAGGGTCATCTTTCCGCATATCATGCAAATGGCATAGCCAAATCCGATTCCCTCATTGTAATACAGGATTTTAGCATTTCCACTGTTGTCGCTGACTCTTGTAGAGAAGAGGTTATGCTCAGCCACTCTGTTTTCCCAGTCTGTAGTTCCGATGAGCTGTGCATTGACGTGGGTGTGTACGTTTTCGTCTGCGATACGTGAGTAGTCTTCGTTAGGGTCCGGCAGGAACTTGACCGGCTGTACCATAGTCAGGTTTTCCTTTCCATTGACATTCCATGGGATTGGTGTATCCAAAGTTATGTCTTCACCTACTACAGTCTTATTTGCGTTGCGGTATAACTGCTTTATGGTTTTGCCTTCATTATGCTCGTCTTCAGTTCTGACACCTCGCACTACATAAACGACTCCGTCAACAATGATTTTGTTGCCAGGAACATATTGCTGTATAGCCTGCTTGAGTGTATAAGATGGGTTGGACACCTTTCTCCATGGATTGTTGCTGATTCTGGTAGCATTCAAGTCAAACGTAATGACATTCACTGGCATATTTGCATTCGGTGTGAATCGGCTTGTCGGCCAGAAATTCAGAAGCTTCTCATGGAGGATTTCATGATACTCCATTTTAAGGAGATTCATGAATGATCCGAATCCGGCTGAGTTTGGATCAGCGTTTCTTTTAGTGCTCTGCAGTCTTGATATTTTGTCTGCTATCTCATCGTAGCACCTCTTGTTTTCTCTTTGCGCATATGCAAGAACTTCTTCCGGATGACTGATGAATGGAATGTCCTTCAATAGAACTTCCATATCTTTCAGCATCTCAGGTTTCATGGATTCGCTGCAAAGTTTGTCAAAGATCTGGTAGCCTACTCTGTCATTCAACTCTCCTAAGCCGTGGTCAATGGTAACCTCGGCATTGGTGTCGTCATAGTATACATGGCATTGAAACTTCTTATTCCAAGATGCATGGAACGGAGTATAGAAATCGGCAATCTTCAGATTGAGACTTCCTTCGTTCTCGCCCTGTCCGAAAACGCCAAAGCTTCTGATCAGGTATGATATTACATGACGCATGACCACCTGCTGGCTGTCAAGGTCGACAGTCGGTACATCAACAGGTCTCTTTATGATGGTTTCTATAGGATTGTAGAGTGTGCGTAAACCGATTGCATCAGATCCGCAGAGGGTAATGCATGCGCTTTTGACTTTGTTGTTTCGTCCGCTTCGTCCTGCTCTCTGCTTATAGTTTGCCGGCAGAGGAGGTACACTGGTCAACATGACAATCTCAAGGTCTCCAAGGTCAACACCCATTTCCATTGTCGTTGAACACGCTAGAATGTTGATAGAATGATCTTTGAAATTATTCTGAAGCTGACGCGCGACAATCTTGTCAACCTGGGCTGTATGCTCCGACTGTATAAAAAGCTCAGGGTCAAGATATATGCTGTTAAGACGGTCTGCAAATATGCCGTCTTTTCCCCACAGGCCGTTGTTCCATAAGAGTGCGCGGTTCTGCACCGCCCAATCGTTAAGAGCGTCTGATGAACCGTTTCCGTCTCCTGCTACATAGATATTCCATTTTTCATGAAGTGAGTCTTGCAGCTTGACAGCACGATTGCCCATCAGGTATGGAGAAAATCCCTTGAAGTTTGTCTGAATAGGCCTCCATTTTGGTATATGCCTGCCGCTTTCTCCTTTGTTCACGTCGCAAAGGTAAACGTCGTCATAAAGGGTAAATGACATTTTGGCAAGATTGAAACGGTAAGGAACGAACTCTCTGACTTTATCCGGCTCCTGATTTGTCATGCCTTCTTTGTAGTGCGTGCTGTGCTCGAGGATGTTGTTGTCTATAAGGATCTTCCATACATCATCCACGATGCTTTTGATTATATCGAAGTAGTCTTTCTGTGTCTGGTCGTCGTCCGACAGTCCCAGATCATCAGTAATCAATCCGCTGATAAGTCTGACTAATCGGGAATTTGAAACATCACCAGCTGTTTCAAAGTCAGGCTTTTTGACAGTACGTCTGCGCTGTTTTTCAGTTGCGTAACGCTCGGTAGCAAAGATATCGAACTGCTGAAGTCCGTTTCCGCTCATATTCAGGAACACAGACTGGTTTGAACGGACTGTGTAGTCGAGGAATATGTGCAGCAGGTCACGGAAGTCCTCGTCAGTGATTTTATTGGTCAAAATACTGTTGAGCTCCTTGATACTGTCAGGCATAGTGATTCTCTCAAGGAAAGGATAGCATGTGCGGAACAGACCCATCGTCTCATGCGAGGCAGCTGTTGCTGGTCGGTTAGAGAGATAGTTGACCATTATTGAGTAAAGATACTTGAGCTTGGCCTCCTCTTTTATTGTTCCGTCTGCATTAAGGTCCTCGCTTTCCTCTGTCTTCTTTATGAACTGATTGCAGAATACGATGAAATGCCTGTCGACATTCAGCAGGTGTTGAGCTATCTCGTCCCAGCTCATCACAGCACATCTCTTTGGCTTCACGAGGTTGATTATCTCCTCTATTCTAGTTTGCGGAGTGGTGTTGTCTGAAAGTTCGACAAGCATATTCAAGATGGCACACCTTTCTGATGGCGAAAGTGTACAATCTAAAGACTTTTCGTTTAATGCGTTGATTGCATCATCCTTTGTGAATGATGAAGAACGTTTGCAAAGTTCCTTGAAGATTGAATTGTAGAACCAGAGCCTTTCTTGTTCAAGGTTCTGATTCAGGGTAGACTTTGCTGCAGCTTGTCTGCTGTCGACAAAGCTGAGGTATTGTTGACCCTTATGCAGGGTAATGCTCTTCTTTGAAGTCGCGGCATCTACCTGATCAAGTGTTGACGCAGCCAGGATTCTGGATATGAATTCAGCGGAAAGACGAAGCTTCTGCAGCCTCATGTCTTCGACTGCGGCGCTCTCATTTGTATCATTAGAGACGTTTTCTGTATCAGGTGTGCGAGTAAGTTTTTTCTTGCAGCAAGGACATTCCTTGTATTCGTTTCCTATGAGGTGCCAATTATACGGATTGCACGAAGTCGCCGGCAATACCTTTCCATTGTCTACATCATAAGATCCGGTGTGGTCGTCAGCAGCAATAGGTGTATTTGACAATGCGAATACGGTCTGTTTGCCATTTTTGTTGTCAGCGCTGTCGTTGACAAGATCGAACATGTCTGTGTCGCTGCTTTCAATCGCACTTATACTGCCGGTCTGTTTGTCCAGCAAGCCAACCGCAAGAAATTCTCCGCAATTCTTGCAACGGCAAAGTTCGAGCAATGGAAGATCAGGGGTGTCAAGACCAACTGACTCCTGTGTGAAAATCTTGAATGCGCCATCTTTGTGGTCATCCAGCTTGATGTACAGTCCATTGTTCGGTACACGGTAAAAGTAGTGTACCTTGCATTTCATCAGGATTTTAGCCTTCTTGTCGGTCTTTAAGGCCTCTGCGTGCAGAGTCTCAATGCGTGCACACATTTCGTCAAGTGCCTTTAACTTCTCCGTTATAGTTCCTTCCGGGAAGAGTTCGCTTAGCTCAATATAATCAGCTTTGCAGATCTTCTCCCATCTGTTTTTCTCTTCGTCTGGAACTGAACTTGACGCCAAGATGCTGAGTCCTTCGCGCTCTCCTCCGATAATTTCTACCTGTGCTTTGGTGGTCCCGGTGAGGTTTGATATGTAGGTTTTCAGATCATCTTCGGCCTGTTTCTCTTTTTGGACCTTTTCCTTTGGATCCTTGATGTCTGCAGTGTTTGTGAATGTTGCAGAAGACGTTGCAAATCTCACATCTTCGGCTTTGACACCAAATGCGAGCATGACACGACGCAGAAGCATTGCTAGCTCCGCAGCTCCTGCTCCTGTATAAGTGTGTGTTTCGTCGATCGCTACCCATCTGAGACTTTTCTTCTCAGGGACAATCAGGTTTTCATCCTTTTTGCGTAGTAGAATGTATTCCAACATTGTTGGATTTGTGAGGATGATGTTCGGTGCGGAATCCTTTTTCCTGATGGCACTTCTAGTGTATACCATGCGCGGGAACTTATAGAAGGTATTGCCGTTCTCGTCAGTGGTAAGTCCACGCAGCATCTCAATTTTTCTTCTTTTTCTTTCTGCGTCATCTGAATGGTCATTGTCAGAAGGTTCGTCTTCAGGAAGGTCACCGTTGTATACGGTATATGTCAATTTGATTTTGGTCTCTTTTTCTATGATTTCAAGAAGTTTCTCAAGTCTTTCCTTCTGGTCTTCCATCAATGCGTTGAGAGGGTATAGGAACAAAGCTTGAATCTGGCCTTTCTGGTAGTTCTTTGAAAGGTCATACACCAAAGGCATCATGAAACACTCTGTTTTTCCTGAGCCGGTACCGGTAGTTACGCAGATTGATTTAGGCTTACCCTTGTATTTGTCTTTGAGTAGAGTGTGCCAACTTTTATACTGATGTTCGTAAGGATCAAAATCTGAAGTCCAGAGCGGTCCTACGGTTGCTTTTGCTTCATCCGGGGTTGTCGAATACACTGAGCGATATGAGTTCATGCACTGGACAACAGGTACGGCATCCTCTGGTACAATAAGATTGCTGATATGTTTCTTGAGTTCTTTGACCTGAGCACGCTGACTCTCTGAGTTTGCTTCTCCGCCCCAAAGGATGGAAACCTTATGCTCCGCATCCTGCTTGTTGTTTATATACAGTTCAGAAAAGTTCATATGTTATGAGTTTTAAATTTTTCAGTGAGTTTTAACTTAATTTCATCCAAAAGAAATTCGTCTGTAAATCTAAGCAATTCGTCTTTATCTTTAGCGGAAAAATTGTAATTTCTGAGGTGTATTAATGGTTCGTATATTTCCTTCCAGAAATCTTTACTTCCATTGCTCATGCCGTTTACAAATTCTCGCAGAGGTGAGAAATAGAAGAAATACTGATTGAATTTGACAGCCGTAAGGAATATGTTAATTATGCTTTCCAATGGGGTGTTGTTTCTTGCAAAAGCATTTGCCGGCTTCTCCTTGAACTCACATCCTATTTTTTCGGAAATCCTGCATTGCTCCTGGAATATGACAGACCTGTTTTCCATTACGACATTGTCGGCATCCATGACGGGCTGAGGGGAGGTCCCTTCTCTGAAATCCCAATACAGATATCTTAATCGCTTGTTGTTTAAAAAGGGTTTTCTGATGATATAGGAAAAATCATCTGGGAGACTCGTATCCTTGAATTCAATTCCGTCGATTTCATTATACTGACCGCCTTTCCTCTTGTTTCTTTTTGCTAGTTCTTTGTATAGGTTCTCGCTGTCTTCACCCAGATATCTCATATGCCCGCATTGTCCGAAGACGTTGATTTCGATACCGTATCTAAGAATATAAGGGATCGAAACCTTTTCTTTGTCGGCATACATGTATGGCTTACCGTAATAGCTAACCTCCTTCAGTTTTACAGGACGGTATACCGGTATTTTAGCGGAGCTGATACGGTTGTCTATGGTTTTGGAGCTTATGTTAAGCGTTACCGTAGGTTCCAGCTTGATCCTGCTGAACTTTGCTTCTTCAATCTTTTCTTTGTCCGAGTAGATTTGTGCAACCTTACCATTCGCATCGTAATTGAAGTATGATATTGTGTTCTCTTCCAGATTACGTGTAATCAGATCAGGAGCATAAAAGACATCAACGATATGCGGTTGACCATTGATGGTCAATCTCAGTGTGTTGTAGCCTGGATTAGGAGATTCGTCATCTGACCATGTGTTGTATCGCCCAGACGTCTGATCTTTGTACTCATATGATTCGATGGTCAAGTCTTCGATGCTGGTTGACTGGTCCCCCTCATTGCATTCAGTTTTGATTGCTGATATGTCTTTCCTTTCCTGGATGAGGAACAGACGGTCTTCCACGAGTTCTTCGTCTTTATAATGGTAGACGTTTACTTTGCCCTCATCATTGTAATGTATTGTGCTTCCGTGAAGGTTGGGAACCAGGTGAATTGTACCTTGTCGGTTGTAAAATGTTTTGACCTCATCACCGTCTTCAAGAGTGACGGACGTTGGAACAAAACTCCATCTGCAACTATCTCCTTCGCCACATTTGCTGTTATAATACTTTTTGACTTCGTATTCTTTGTATGCAGAGTTGTCGCTGATGTTCCAGTTTTCTGAAAACAATACAGAGGTTTCATTTTGAGGGTTGACGCGGCTTGTCCAGGTGTAGCCATTTTCGTCTGTCTGATATACCTGCATCGTCTCGAAATCAACAGATTCCTCAAGTATTGGCTTATCCAGTTCTACACCATTCTCATAGCTGATGATCTGAATCCTGTTGAATTTGCATATAGGGACGTCGTTGCAGACTGCATATGAGGGACATTCGGCAATGAACCCTACTTCGGGGTTGCCGGTATTGCGATAATACATGACTTCAGGGATCGTTTGGATTACGTGCTCCTCGTTGAGAAAACGCATACCGATCTCTATGTAACGCATCTCTTCGGGTTTTCTGAAACCCCACTGCTTTAATCTGTCCGTTTTAAGGAGATGATGCAGTTTGCCTTTCTCTTCTGGATTCTGCCACAAACGGAGATAGCGTACAATAATGTTTTCCCCTGACGGATTCTGAATGATCCATTCAAGGCGGAACTTGGACTTCCTTATTTCTGCGTTGATGTTTTTTATGAGTTCAACCAGCGTTTTTATTTGTGTGTTTGAGTCGTTGATGTCTTCAACAGGAAAAGGTAACCTTTCGATTTCTTCGTTTGCCATTATGATGGCATCAATGAAATCGTATAGACAGTGTTTGTTCGCAATGGACTCTTTGAATGCAATAGAGTGATTGCTGTCAATGATTCGGTCGAATGAGTCATCCTCATTGTTGTACACTCGACATAATGCCTTGAGGAATGGTTTCTCATTCTTCTGGAGTTCAAATCTGATGGCAAGTCCGCTGAGGATAAATGTAGAATAAGTGTAGAGATTTTGACCTGATTCTCCAGTGTACAGATATCTTTTATCTATCTCAAGGGTGTCCCATGCCTGTTCCAGATCAGGCGCTTTGCCGCCAAAAACAGCCTGATAGCCTTTTTTTGAAGAATTTGTATACCTGCGTTTGTACCATTCTGCCATGTATACTACAATCTTCAGTGCATCAGATCTTTCTGATGCATCAAGAGATGATCCCTTTACATGATCTTCCAAATCATGGAATTCATTCTCAGTTATTTTCAACTCCCATACATATGGTCGTTTAGGATCAAACTTCTGAAGTTTATTTTCCAGGCTGTCAAGCATATTTGTCAAGCGTTTCTTGATGATTCAAAGAATTGTTTCAAACTTTGCCAGTCCGATGGGTCTTCAAGACGATGTATCATCGAGTGGCAATTGGAGCAAAGTGGTATGAGATCTTTTGCCGGATCTATTTCGTGTACGCCATTTGTTTGAGAAATAGGGAAGAGATGATGAATTTCAATAAACTCTTTGCCAATCTCTCCATATGTCTCCACGAAGTTCATCCCGCATACAACGCATTTGTATTCACTGTTGTATGCCTTGATGCACTCTTCTCTGGCCTTCGGGTTTCGGGCGTATGCCTCACTGTCTCTCACCTGAAGTTTGCCACCTTCTTTAAGCGTAATTTTCGGTTTTGTAGTATTGCCTGTTGGCGATGAACATCCTTTTTTCAACGGAGTTTCCTTCTCAGATGGTCTATGTTCTGAATGAATTGTCTTAAGCTCATACTCCGCATGTGAATGGTATTTCGATCCGAGGAAGCCTATGTAGAAGTCTATGGATTCCCGGATGCGACCATTGGCATGACTGTTAAGGTGGTATAGTTTGCCTCCCGAGTTGGTTTCATTCTTGATTTGATTTAGTTTAAATTTGTCATTGACAGCATATATAGTTGTATATGAGAGTCCGCATTGACAGAGTGCGGACTCTATATCACCTTCGATTTTAAGTAAACTGGTTTGGACTAGCTCTTCAGGTTGCCTTCTAAAGGTCTTCGTGTGTTTGAGGTAGTCGATGAAGCATTTTCGGTATTGTGTTCCAGTTCTATTTTCCATGTCAAATGTGCGTAGAGCTCAGGACTTTACTTAATTTTAGTTTTAATATGTTCCCATTCAGTGTTAGTTATATCCCATTTCTGAATGAGAGTTGAGTCTGTTATTTCTTCGTCATATTTACCAAGGTCTGGAACGAACATAAAGCATTCTCTGGTGACGTCCTGTGAGGCAACACATTGTAGGATAAGATATCTTACCGTTTTAGTGAAGAGATATGATTTGAAATTTTCTACCTCTTTCTTTGTATCAAATGCACATGCTACTAAATATACTTCCGCGCAGCATTCTCCTGGTTTTGCAATTCGAACGTTGCTTTCAGAGTAGAAGCTAATAGGTTTTGTGAAGTCTGTTTGACCTGCAATAGGCGCTCGCGGAATAAGAAGCTTCCATTTATTAAGGAAGCTGCCAGAGTCTTTAATATCGTTTGGATCGGCAAATTTTAATCCGTAGCTCTGTTTGAACCAACATGGAGTTCCAGATGATTGAGGCCTATAATCTGTCTGGATGCCAAAAGGCTTTCTTGGGGAAATAACGCGATTGAGACATTTCCCTTCATTGATTTTAAGGTTCTTTATCTTCTCAATTATCTTAGGCGCTTTGTTGTCTCTCAGTAGAATCTCATATTCATCCAACTTTCTAGCGCAAGAGTCTTGGATACCTTTTATTACCGAAGTGAATGTGCATGTACTATCTTTGTTATCATCTTTTAAGTCCATCAAAAAATAGCAGACACCTCCGGCAATTTCTGCTGATGGGAATAGCTCTCTATAATCAGGGTAATCGTAGATGTGTTTAATATTTCTGTCTTTGAGCATTGTTTTTCTAAAATGGTCAAGACCTTTTCCTCCAACGTACCATCGTGCGGGCATAATCATGGAAACATAACTAGGCTCCAGTTTTTTTGCTATATCAACAAAATATTGATATATTGGTGATGCACTGTTTGAGTTGCCTCCATCAGCAACTTGATATGGCGGATTTCCTATTATTGCGTCAAATTTCATTTCCTTTTTTTCGCTTGTGTTTTCATTCCAGTATTTAGGGCTTCGGATCTCTGCGGTGAGGTCCATGCTGTTTTCTATCGCCTTTGATACCAATTTGTCTGAGATGATATGTAATCCTTTAATGCGGTGATTTACAGATATTGTAGAAACATCAATGTCTTTTGGCGGATTATGACCAATAAGTGTCCTGTATGTGATCCTAGCTGCCATATCAGTATTGCAGATAACGTAAACGTTATTTTTGATCACTGTATTCCAAATTGCTCGTTCTTCTGAAATTGAGATGTTGTCTGGATCGTCTATTATACCGTGCTTACTTTTGTATACTTCCAAAAGTGGTCTATATATCGAGTATGCTGCGTACAATGGGTATAAACCCGTCTTAGAGTTTATTTCAAGGATTTTTACTCTGCTTTCTCCGTTGTTTTCGTCAAGATCGTAGAAAATTGATTGATGGACTGGAGAAGCGGTTATCTCTCGTGGCTCAATTGTGTCTGAATATTTTATTGATCCGTTTTCATCCTTGACAATATCCCCGTTCTCATCCATGATAGGTTTTCTGCTGGTTTCCTTGAAGTTTTCATCAAAGAAGCAGAAACCTCCAAGTGTGTCGCTCATGTGCCTGTTTACCACTTTCCAAGGAGTCAGAACTGTTTCTTTGTCAGGGTTTTTGAAGTAATTGAAGATGTCAGCGATGCGCTTGATACGTTCTTCAATATGCATTTCATCAGCTTCAATCGCCATTTGGCGAATCAATGTTCCTGCCTTTTTGAACATTGAATCATTGTAGCAATGTTTGATTTTCTTGAAATACTCCTTGGTTGCTCCCTTTGGCATGAACTCATCCCAAGAATCGTCGTCAATCTGCTCTGTAATGTTGTCAACTGTGATACCGATGTTTTCATCTTCTACCTCAGCGCCAAACATCAGAAGAGGAATGCGTTTGGTAATAGCATGAATTAATTTGCGAGTGGCATTGAGCTTTTCTTGCTGCTTCTTTTCCTCTTCTTTCTTGGCCATCCAGGTTTCAAAGTCGTCAATGGTTTTGCCGCTGTCCATCTCGGATTTCCATTTTTCTATATCAGATTGTTTTGGCTTCTTCGGCTTTCCGCCCCCAGAAGTGTTTATTCCACCGTCTTCTGAAATCTGGGTTGTAGTACTTGAATTTTTATCCCCAGAGTTCTCTCCAGGAATGTTTTCATTAATTTCTTTCGTTTGCTGAATGATTTCGTCGCTAAGACCCAAGATCTCCTCATTAAGGTAGATGTTATAATCGTCAAATCCATTTTTGACGATGTTTTCAACATATACTTTATTGAGCTCTTCAATGATCTTTTGTGTGTCAATCGGTTTTAACGAGCTTCCTTCTTTTGCAACAACAGGTTGCCATATCGGACAATATGTTGTGAAATTTTCAATGACTTCTTCATCATTTTGAGTCATGATGTTACTGTTTCGTCCTACGCCTTGGGTAGTCCTTGCGAATTTTGCTGTTGCTGCAACTACTTTGAGCGAACGGCCAGGCGCGAAGTCAAACACATAGCAATTTGACTTCATATGTTTTTCTCCGTTCTCTTCGAAGATATGAGGCGACTGCACTCTGAATATGGTCTGCATGTATGTTGCAGGCGAGGTGTCAGCTGAGCCTTTCATGTAAAAAACGGCTGTCCATTCTGGCACAGTAACTCCTGTTGTCAGTTTTCCACATGAAATGGTAATTGTGTAGTCTGATGAAGCAATTGCCTCTCGAACACGTCCTAGGTCGTCTATCTTTTCGTCTTCGTCATTGTTTCCTGCAACGTTAACGATTCTAAAAACGTCACTTCCGAAAATCTCGTCCTTTTCAAGCACCTCTTTCAATGCTTTAGCTGCTTTGACGCCAGGGACAATCCACAATGTGTGTCTGAAATTTTCTTTGTATTGCTGATTGGTATATGGGTAGTTAGTGCCATCGCTTCCTTCATACATCTGTCTGATGAATTTTTTGACATCATCCTCGTGTATGAATTTTCCCACTTCTTCTGGTTTTGCTTGATAAAGACTGCCGTCTACTTTGACCATATCGACTTCTGGGCGACCCTCATAAACTCTGAAGAGTTCCTTGAATCTGAATGAATCTCCCTTTTTATAATCTGTGCCGGGAATAAGTTTGCCCATATCAAACGCGAAAATATTCATTTTCGGCAGCTCTTGGTATGGGTTGGTCTTATCTGGGTACTTCTTATTCCATTCGTTTTTCATCTTTTGCTCTTCGATATAATCCCAGGAAAAGATTTGGTCAGAAGCGAATCCCTGTGTGCCTTCAAGTAAGTTGAACGGGGTTCCTGACATGTATAGCATTTTAGGGTTGCACCTTTCGAGTGCTTCTACAAGCTTGCTTCCCCTTAATGCAATTATGCCCTCATGTGCTTCGTCTATGACAATGAGGTCCCAGTTGTTGAGAATAATGCGTTTTCGCAATGGGTCATCAATAGCTCCGCCAGCTTCTTTTGAGTAGTTTAGCCACTGAGTTGAAGAGAAGAATACATATGGCTTATTATTGTGTGCAGCATCTCTCTCAAGTTTGTCAAAATCACCGGGTCCATCATTCTCGAAGCGTGTACCGAATGACCATTCCCTATTTAGCTTGTTTTGTGATTTGAGACTATCCTGTAACTTATTGAGGTCTTCCGCAAATCCGCCCTGAACAACAGGACGATGCGTAATTATAAGTACTCGACTTATTGGTTTTGAGTCTTTCTTGCCGCTAGGGTCAATTTGGCTTTCTCCCATTTCGATTGCAAGCTGCATTGCACAGAAAGTCTTGCCGAAACGCATCTTTGCATTCCATAAGAAACGATTGTGTTCTTTGGATTTCTCAAAATAGGTTTTCGCCGCCTTTACTGCATCTTTCTGCTCCTTGCGGAGTTTTATGATTTTTGAACGGTTGTCGGTTTCGTATGTGACGTAAGCCTTATAAATGTTTTCAGTTGTAGCCATAACGTCTATCTTTTAAAGTTATTCTTATGTACTATATTGACAAATAGCTTGTCGCAGCGGTCTTTCCCTATTCGCCCTGAGCTGTCTTTGTGGTAGTCTTCGTAAATGCTCCAGTCGCGTATTTTGCAGTATACACCGTTGTGCAATAGTGGGTTGCCTGTCTTGCAGCCTTCGCATTCAACTGTTGTGGTAATGCAGTCGAAGATGGTGTTTTCCTCGATTGTCTCTTCGTGACATGTGCCTGGGACGACGAACTTTATACCGTCCATCTGCCATAGATTCCAAGAGATGATTTCTGCGATAGATTTAATGGTTTTACTTGAAGGCAGATCATTTAGGATTATATTCCCTTCGCTATCCTTTATGTTAAAGTGATGGATGTAGTATTCAATGAATGTATAAAGAAGCGACTCTCTAGCAAGAAGGAGGTTGTCGCCTTGCCACTCAAATCCGTATGTGTGCATATAGGCTTTTCTAGCCATATCAAGCCACTCGGCTTTTGATTGCGCATTTTCACAAACTATGCGCAGTTTTCTGTCAAGTAATCCGATGCGCCTTCCTATAGGAATTTTCTCTCCAGTAGTTGTATCATAGCGACTGACTAGATATGGAGCTTCGCCGCAGGTGATTTCAAGCCGGGTGTCAGTTACATACTTCTTCCAGGATTTCTGTTTATCCTTTTCGTTAAAATGAATCTTCCCCTCATTGACAACCCAGGAATGAATGCCGTCAGCATCAAGAGTTTCGGTGTTGAAAACGTTCTTACGTTCGAACCAAGCTTCGTCAATCAGGTTATTCTGAGCGTTACAAACCCACGATGGAGTAAAGACTTCTGCTTTATCTTTTGTTCGTTCTATTTGAGCTTGTCTGTCTTTAAGAACTCGTGGCATGATTATTCTGCGACATTTGCCAGTGATGTTTTCTGGCATTATTGGGTCGTTATAGCGATAACCATCATTAAGTGGACTACCTCCTTCTTCTAAGACGATTCCTTCGTAATCATCTGTAGCCCAAAATATATTTCGCACTTCAGTTTTTGAATTAGACTCCAGCTGTGCTTTTAAAGTCATTGTTCGATCAATGAGAAGTGTAGCTAAGATATCCGGATCATAATCCAAGATGTCCTGCTCGGATATATCAATGTCGCTGATATGTTCAAAGATTCTATAGGAGTGTTTTTTTGACATTTCTCAAAAGTTCCTTATGTCATTGATTATTCGTTTAATAATCAATGGACACTTCGGGATTATTAGTTAGTGTTGTTAGGAATTTTACCTTCCAAATATAGCAATTATTTCTGAACAATTCCCAAAAGTTAAAACGGCAGGTCAATGAAATTGTATTTGACATCATCTTCTGCTTTCCTTCCAAACAATCAAAAGCATCGAACGATCCTTCTTGACTACTTTGCAGTTTGGGGGACTATTTATCCATTACCTTCTTAATGCAGATAATCGCCGGTTCGTATTGGAAGTCGAAGTCTTCAGGATGGTCAAATATCGCTTCCAATTGCTGTATGGTGATTTTTCTGAATTGGTCTGGATAATTTGCACTCAGATGCTCGAATTCTTCTTCGATTATGTCTGTTAGTCTTATGTTTGTTTCATCATCCTTGTCTGTTGGGTATATGTGGTCTGTATAGTCGTGCACGCAGTATTCCTTCCCATTCCTTAGGCTGAATTTGTCGGAAGGGTAGCTTAATAAAGTATATACTTCATATTCTTCGTCTTCAGGATAGAAAAACTTGAAGACCGCATCGTTCATGAAAGCATCATAATTGTCCTCGTCATGATAGGATTCAATGAATTCTTCTATCGGAAAGAAGTTCTGTAAATCCCCATCGAATTCCTTAAGACATTCTTCAAAAGTTGTTGCCGTAGACTTCTTCTTAAGCAAGCTCAGATCAAAGTATCCAAAATAAGGAGGTTTCATAATGTGGAATTTAAGGTCACCAAGGATAATCAGATTTAATCTCTAGAATGTTATCATTCCCTCCTACGCAAACTCCATAGGATCAAATCCAGGCACGCCAAAGACGTTGTATGGGTAGAGGGAGTATGGGTCGAGGGCGTCGATGAACCTGTCGTGTTCGTAGGTTCTGAGATCTTCCGTTTTTTTGCCTGTGATCCTTTCTACGTCTTCATCGGAGAGGCAGTCTCTGTTGAGGTCGGCAGCCAGCAGTCTGGTATAGCATTTGACCTTGACGATCACGTGTTCGTCGTCTATATGAATCACTTGCCCGCACATAGAGCTTTCCATGTCGGCGCCGCATCCTTTGAGGGTGATGACTTCGCCCATGGTGTAATCTGTGCGTATGATGTACCTTTCGCACTCGTCTTGGCAATATTCATTTATTGTGAGCAGAGAGTTTTCTGCGTCGATCTCGCTATATTCGTAATCCATTGTATGTAATTGATTGATTCTCCTTCAAAGTAAATAATTATATGCGTCATTTGCAAGCGGCCTTGAATCCGGGAAGGCACAATACAATCTAAATTTGGCGAAAACATAGAATTTTCCCTATATTCGTACGTGAAACT
>JAEIGA010006486.1_pt1 | contig 17818 bp, 30 predicted proteins | sample 9270691 | NCBI WGS metagenome assembly JAEIGA01 (sample SAMN17057246, study PRJNA624740) | gut metagenome | biome: biome; isolation source: fecal sample | host: Bos grunniens | place: China: Xizang | collected 2019 | reverse complement strand
TTATCATATTCTTCTGTTAATTCTTTAATTGCAAAAAGTAAAGCGCCACCTGCCACTACGGCAATAGCCCCAAGGGCAAGAAGAAGTTTATTTTTTACTAAAATATTCTTTAAAAGAGCTAAAGTATTTCTATCTAATTTGAGAGTATTCTAATCTATTTCTTCGCTCTCTTCTCCAATAGAAATTATATTAGATTTTGTGGCAATATCATAAATTTTTTTCGCTAAGGCATTACTTAAAGTAGCCATTGTATTCTTTATTGTTTCTACGTTAAGAGTTTGCATCCCCATTACTAACATAGGAATAGTCATAGATAAACTTGTTAATACGGTCTCGAATTTTTCCCATCCACTAAGGTCCGGATTCTGTAAACTCTCCCAAGAAGTTCTAAGACTAGTCCAAGCGGAGGCATAAGACATAATACCATTTGAAATATTTACTATCTGATCAGCAAAAGTTTCTCTTATACCAATACTATTACTTATAGTATCTGATACGTGTTGTATAGCCTCTTCTTCGACCCTAGTGCTTTCTGCGTAATTTCTAGAGCTCTATTCAGCATTATATGTAGCTTCTGCTAAATTTTCAACAAGCTCCACTTCTTCCGGGCTTACAAAATTTTGTAAATTTGTAATAGAAGTATTTTCAGCCGTTTCCAAATAGCCATCTATTTCACTTAAAGTATATTCTAAATTTTCTCCTTGAAGATCAGCCTCTTCTAAACGATTAATAAAGTCATTAAGGTCTTCATCATTAATTGCCTTAATTTTTTCTTTAATTAAATCTAATTTTTCATTATATGTTTCTAAATTTCTAATATTATTTAAACTTTCAGTAAATTCTATTCTAGTAGGGACGATGTTTTTCTTTAGATTTTCATATTCTTTTTCAAAATTATCTCTTTCTTTTCCATCTTTTTTATTAACTGCCCCTCTTACCTTAAAAAGTAAATCTCTTCTATTATCATCATTAGTCTAAAATTTTTCAGCTTTCTAAATCCTGTCTTGTCCAAGTTCCTAAGAACGCTCTATTAAAGTTTTAGTTGTTGCTATTTCTATTTCAGACATTTTTGAGGAATTAGCTAACATTTTTTCCTATAATTCTAACTATTTTTTTAAGCTATTTGATCTCGCCTTGTCCTACTCTGTGGTATATTCTTTATTCTCTTGGCTTTCTGCTGCATCTTCTATCCAAGCCCGTTTTTCTTTTTGAACTTTTTCTCTTCCTTTTACAGTCATCATAGACATACTATAAGCCGCATTTTTTAAACTGCTTGCCAACTAAGTGTTAAACACTTTTGTGAGAACGGCTCCCAAACTAATTAATACGCCCTAAAGACCGCCTATACTTCCAATAAATTTATCTATTAATTCTAAAATTTTTCCAATACTATCTAAAGCCTCAATGAACATATCATCTTCAAGCAATTTTGAATAAATAGACTCTAAAGCCGCTTTTGTACGATCTCTTGCCGCTTCCCAGGATTCGGCATAAATTTTAGCCTATTCATCAAGTGCGCCTTCAGAAGCTCTTGCGGTACCCAAATTCTCTTGGAAATAATCCCAGTTATCCATAAGGGAAACAAGTTGGTTATACTGACGTACGCCTGCTACGGCCTGCGCTAATGCTACCTATTCACTAGTTGCCAAGCTGTCCCATCTAACTCCGATTTCTTCCAATACCAAATCCATATCTTTTAATTCGCCAGCGGTATCAAAAATGTCAATACCTACACGTTTTAATGAATCCGAATATTTATTTAAATCGGTACCGTCTTCTAGCGTCTCTCCAAGTTTCAAGCCTTGAATACGAGCAAAAATGGTTTTTAATGCAGTACCTACTACTTCAGGGCTTTGACGAGTCGTTGCTGTGATAGTAGCAAGTGAGCTCGCTGCATATTCAAAACTCAATCCAATCATATCTGCGATAGAGGCAAATTTTTCAAGACCCGCTGCGATTTCATCTGTACTAGACGCTGTTTCAGCACCAAGAGCGGTCATAATATCCGCATAATAAACAAGCGCCCTATCGCCTTCTTTATAGAAGTTATTCCAAACAGCGGTTAATTGGTCTGATACTACCTCAGCTGATTGGCGAGCCACATTGGCCATTTTGATAGTAATTTCAGTACGTTCTTTGATTTCACTATCAGATAAACCCTATTGGTAGTAAATTAATGCCGCATTTGTATAATCAGTTGTTGTAGTACTTAATATCTTTGCGGCTTTATTTGCCTCTTTTGCAAAATCAGCCATTTGTTCTACGCTTTGGCCACTAACTATTCTAATATTATTTAAAGATTCATTTAAATCTTGAGCATAGCCATAAGCAGTAGAAATCGCTCCCATAAACCCATGCATGGCGCTAGAAGTAATTTGCCAACGCATAGTATTTTTCATAGTAACCCATAATTCTTCCAAAGCCCCATGTGCACGTCTTATAGGTACTTCAGCGGCAACAACCGAATTGGCTAAAAGCTAAAAAGCCCTATAACCATCTTTGCCCATTTTCTATAAGGAATGTCCATATTCCTACAAACTCTTTCCGCTATTTTTTAAGGATTCATTTAATTTAGAGAAATCCAAATTTCCCGTATCTTCATTTGTTGCTAATTTCAAATGAGCCTATAACTCTGTTGCTAATTGAACCGATTTTTCTAAATCTTTATTTATTCCTAAGCCATCGCCTTTTTGAGTCGTATTAATTAATTTATTAAGCTAATCTTGTAAATCTTTTACTTGCGCTTTTGCTTTTCCGGTATCAGCATTAAACGAAAGATTTACATTTATCTTATTTAAATTTTTAGCCATTATTTTGCTCCTTTCTCTCTATATCATTTTTTATTTTGCAAAATAAAAAATGGGATAAGAGTAATAATACTACTCTTATCCCAATTACTCTCATTTATTTTTTAAGAATCAAATAAGTAAATAAATTTAATTAGCCCAATTTTGTAAGTACATCTCGTAAAAATCCCATATTATCTGGATCGGCAAGATTATCGTGTATTGCCATAGCATCAAGATTTAAATTGCTATAATCAGTTTGAATAGCTTCTAAAATACCCAATACAGAATTACGATATTTATAAATTTCTTCAATGGTAGCTTTTGTAGTTGTAATAATAAAATCAAATTCATCAGAACACATATTATCACGAACTGATTTATCAAGCCCAGTAGATACAATTAAATCGTACAATTTTAAAGAATCTTCTAATTGCTTTTCGGTAAAAGAAATATTAGTATATCCTTTAATAATTTCAATAATTGTAAAGATTTCAACCCTTGCAGGATTTGCAAAATTATTATCATCAATAGACTGATTTACAATTTTTGAAATTAATTCTAATTTATCCTCTACTGGAAGATATTGTTTTACTTCAAATTCTTGTTCATTGAATTTTGCTATTTTTACACTTTGATCTACTTTAAGACCAAATTTAGCGAATGTTGGTTTTGCCATTTTAGTAATCTCCTTTTACACTTTTATTTTTATTGTAACATATTTTTTTTGATTTGTCAAGTTTTTTTAAATCTAAAAACTACTACCAATTTGTACAGGCATACTTCTTATTAATTTTTCAGCCTATGCAATGGAACGAACAGTACTTCTCTGATTTTCTCCCTTTCCTGTAACTAACATCCAATATCTAATCTCGGCCATATATCTATAATTACCACCCCTGGTACCACCTGTTTTTAACTACTAAATTCTTGTTTTCTCCAACATGTGCTATACAACGGTATTTTCAGGGATTATTTTATTGCCATATACTGTAAAATTAATTTCATCATCGTGTTTTTGACTTTCTATAAAAGTATCTAAAAGTAATTTATAACCGGCATAAGCCCTTAAGGCGTTACCACCTTTAGATTTTATGCCTGGATATCTATTACCATTTAAATCTTTGTGATAACTAATAGTATTATAAATTGCTTCTTTTCCCTAAGGATTATTTTTTAATAAATGTCCAACAGATGAGTTACGAATATTTATTTTATCAGTAGTTTTTGTTTTATCTGTTAATTCTGCCAAAGCTGAATTGGCTTTATCAGAAATCTTATATGTAAAATTTAAATTTGCTACTTCACCATTAATAACTTCTGGATTTAGGGAAAAACTAATTTGTAATTCATTATCAGTCTAAGACCTATAATTTTTAGAACGAACTTGACCTTTATTCTAATAAACTGCTTTTACTCCCTTTTTGTTTATAGCGTTAGTACTATTTAACTGCTTTTCAAACTATTCAATTAAAGCTTCAGTAATTGCTCTACCAGCTAAAGCACTAATACCCTCACCAACATCCCCTAAAGTGTTAGAAATTCCGCCTCTAACATAAACGGGAGTATTTATTGCTGCTTTTTTTAAATCAAGAGCAGTACTTGAATTTAAATCAATTTTAAAATCTATACCATCAGCCCATCCTAGCTAAATTCCCTTAACAATATTTGCCGCCGCTGTTGAATAAGCCTCATCGAATATCTATTGGGTACTAGATATTGCTTTTAAAGTCCCCTGATATACAGTGGCAATATCTGACGCATATCCGCTTAATTTTGAAGTTGCCGCCCTTGCTATATCTTCTTCATTAATCATTATTTGCTATCCATTAATAGTATCAGCCCATATCTTTGCTTTTTTCATTGACTCTAAAGCCTTTTTATTTTCTTTTGTTTGTAAAGCCTCTAATTTAGAATCAAAATAGGCTTTATAAGCTCCATCTAATAAGTTACGATCCCAATCAGTCTTTTCTGAATATTTAATATAAGTCATTTAATCACACACCTTTTCCGCAAAATAAAAAAATAGGAGAGAGATATTTCTATCTCTCCCCCTTGTAATAATTAACCAAAAATAATGTCATGGTCTTCGCTATGTGTTGTAGCGGTACGATATAATTCCTGGCTAGAAGCGTCTTTGATAACCTGAATAGCAGCTAATACTTTTTTAGATTTATCAAAACGTGTATAATCTGGGAACGCATCCATTGTAAATGTAAATGTAGATGGGTCTCCAGAAGATGCCATTGAGAATGTGAAGTTAGACTGAACTTTGCAGTTAGGAATAATAAATTCAGCAGGCATATCTACACCGTTTGTATCACGGAATAATGTAGAAGCTTCTAAATAATAGTTACCACCGAATTTATCAGCTGTAATTTCAATCTGCATAGCGTTATCTTCATGTGGAGTATAATAATCAACAATTACGCTATCAAAATCTTTAGCTGTCCATTCGTCTAACTGATACTGTGTTTCACCAGCAAATACATCATAGATTTCATGTTCAGCAAGAACAAAATAGAATTGTCCTTCTTCTTCTTCAGTCTGTACTGGAATGTATGGCTCGGAAATAATTTCATCATTTTTAACTAACATAACAAATGCGAAATTACCATCTCCACCATCTTCAACGCCAGTGTAAGGTAAGTAAGGTTTTTTAGTTACAGGAACTTTATTACCATCTTTAATATCAGATTTATTTACTCTTTCAGTAATATGCTGATAAATAGGTTTTCCAGCACTTGCTTCAATTAAGCCAGCACCAGATAAGATCATGAAGCCTTCTGGAGAGATTAATGCGTCTTCCATTGTGAAGGTTACTGTTCTTTCACCTTCCCATGCCATTAAACGCGCATTACCACGACCACCCTGTGCATATACAGTTGTAGCAGCACCTTCCATAGTAGAAGTTTTTAATGTATCGAAGTATAAAACTGGTTCATTAGCATAGAAAATTTTATTACCAATTTTTTGAGGAGCTTTTGCTTTTAATACAACATCGCAAATCTCACGTACACCAAATTTCATAGGTTTTTCCTCCTTAAATATTAATGAATGTTTTTCATCCAATTATCGGGACGATCATCTGGTTTAGCACCAGCTAATCTAGAACGTATATCTATATCCCAACTAATATACAACTAATATCTCTCTACTAAATCATAAATCTAAAACATCGTTAAATTAGTTAATTCATTTAATGGCATCTATAGACCAATAGATAAAATAGATAGATACTAAGTAAATATACTAGCATTTGCCGAACCATTTAATTCGGCTACCCTTTGTCTACCTCTCATAAGCTTTTCGGCAATTTCTTTAGCTTTTTCATTTGCGGGATTAAACCCTGCTTGCTAATTTTTCTAATTAGATAAACAAAAAATTTGCTATATAACATTCTATAAACTATTAAAATTATTTTCATCTATAGTGATATTAGGAAAATCTTTTTTAGATAAAGCTAAAGAGCGAGGTAAAAACATAGGTTTGTAATTAGGAAACAAAAGTTCCAAAAGAGATTTAACAGCCTCTTTTTTATCTTTCGCCTCTTCTTGCTACATTATTGTCATAAATATCTAAAAATTATTTGAAATCTATAAAGGAGTTTTGTCCTAATCAATCAAATTTTTATTAATATTAAGACATTGGATCGCGACAAAAAATTCTGATTCTCCCATCAGAGCGATTTCTTTAATTTTTGGCTAATGTATAATTCCCTAAATCTATGGGATTGGTATGTCTGTTCCACACATTAAAGCCAGACGCAAATCTTCCAAATTATTTACCCATTAATTCAGCAAAATCTTTTTCAAATTGCTTCTGGTCTTGTGGATTTGGCATATCAATATTATCTTCGCCACCATGAATAGCTTCATACATTAAACATAAGCCCGCATATTCATCGGTTAAAATCATTTGATTAGCACCTAAAAATTTTAATTTACCAATTCCAGTTAGATGCTTTTCATCAAACATAGAATCAATTTCTGCCGCAATTTTATAAGGACGAAGTTGGAAATCTTTCAATTTCCATTGGTCAAAATGACAAATTATATCAAATTCAATAATATTATCCCTAAACTCAGGATTTGTCATATTAGGGGTAAAATTATCAAAACTAATAATTATATAATTTAAAACCGAATTATCAACCTCTAATTTAGGAACAATTTTAATATTTTTCCCAAAGAGTCCATAGGTTTCATCTTCTGGAACCGCCGGTCTATCTAAACAGTCCGGTGAATTATAATACAATAATTTTTTCAAACGAGGATTTCGTAGCATCATGTTTGTAATTAAATGCATATCTTTTTCCATAGATAAAAAACTTGATTTCGGCATAAGGTCTTTATTAATTATCATAGAAAATCTCCTTTATCTCTTAAAACAAAGATTCTACTACAATAGTTTTTTTGTAGCTTCCTCCATATATCAAATCAAATTGTCCGCTATATGTTTTTAACCATCTTAACTAAACGGTCTTTCCATCAGCAATCAATTCGATTGGATAATCTTTATCAACAGTCCACTTACCAATCATATTTCCCTTATAAGTATAGGTATACTATTTTTTAGGTTTAATAAATGTTTCACCAACAATAATTTCTTCTGCTGATTTAGTATTAGGATTAGCAGGTTCTACTATTAAACCGCCAACAATACCTTTTTCTAAATCGTCTTCAGTTTCATTAGCATAATATTCAGTAGCATTAATTTCTAAAATTCCAGGAGTGGAAATCCAATCCACAGCTTCAACCCTCCAGCAAATATTATAATTTTTATCTCCGGAAAGATAAAATTTACTATATCGCTAGAAATATTTCACTGCCGAATCGGTTTTAGGAATTAAAATATTTAAAGAATAATTTGGAGTATCAACACTTATTCCATGTTTTTGAATGTAGTTAATCTTTGTTTCTACTGGACCACGAATTGCCGCATAGGTCTTATGAAGTCCTTCTTCATCTTCCCACGCTATTTCATGAGAGCATTTTCTAATGTCGCCCCTAAAATAGGCTAATTCAGTTAAATCTTGTAAATATATCAACCAAAAAGTATTTGTTCCTACCCATTCAAAAACATCACCTGGTTTAAAATCATAATCAAATTTTACTGAAATGATTTTATCGTCATAGTCTTGTTTTAATTTATTAGGGTTTATTAAAGCTCGAACTGTTTCTTGCGTTTCAGCGTCAGTTTTACGCACATTTGCTCCTTGATATGAATACCATAAGGCGCGCTCTAAAGACCGACGTTTATCGGCAATCATTCTATCTTGCTATAAATTACCGCCATGATAATTTAATCTTGTTTTATGATTCTCAACATTTTTAATTGAAGGGTCTAATTGCTATGGGGCAGTATATTTATCATATATTCCCAATCGGCCTTGCATCAGTCTATATCCAAATCTTTCGCTTAAATCATAACCTTTGAGCACGATTTATCTCCTATAAAAGATTAATTGATTCAAATACAGTTTTTCTGTATAGATCAAATTCTAAATCTTCAAACTGGCGTAACCCTTCTAATTTACTCAACAACTATAAAAATTGCGGGTAAGAAAGAAATATTTCATTCAACCCCGCAACTTCTAACTTAACTGTATCTAGTTGTTTTACCCAATCTTCTTCGTTTTCACGCATTGGGATTAGTTTCCAAAGCTGATTAGTCAATCGCTTTACATTTTTACTCACAACATCAATCGAAAAATTAAAATCATATTTAGTCTAAAGCACTTGTTTCTCTCAAAGCCGACCAATTGGATTTATATCGTCCATCAACCAGCTTTCTACGTTTATATAGTCTCTACATATGAAAAGAGTCTCTACGAGATTCTTCCAAAAGAGTGAGTAATTTGGCTAAATGATTAGCCTGTGAAGTCATTTTAAAATCTGACCCACTAAATTTCATTCTTATATTTTCGATTGAAGTTACTTGCCGTTGAACCCAACTTTGCTTCATTAATAAAGCTAAAATATTAATTTCTTCATTAGAGAGTTCAACATTAAATCTTGAACGCTCAACTAAAACTTTAGGAACTTTATTATCTTCTTCTTCAGTTAAAGAATCGTTCCAAACTACACCTAAAATAAAATCATCTTTTTCTACTTTATTTTCGTCTATTTCAACTACATCAAGTATATAATTTTGTAAATCTATTCTAGGAAATTCAAATCCTGGAATAGCATCAATTAAAAGATTTTGCAAATCTCTAATTGTATCTTCAGGTGTTAATTCAAGATACATATCATCGGTAATTTTTCCAAGAAAGCGATTATATATAGTTGCGAATTTAGTATGTTCCAAATCGGCAAACTCCTTTCTTGAATTTTACCTATTACGCCTCTTTATTTACTACTTTATAATTTGTAGTAGTACGACGACCTGTTGGCGCCGCAGGAGTGTTTACTGCTTTAGTTTCCGCAGGTTTTGCGGTTTCAGGCTCTTTGTCCGCTTTGGCATTTTCAATAGCTTTATCAACATCAAATCCTGTTTTTTCTTTTAAAGCAGTACGTTTTTCCATATCGGTAATAGGTAAGGAAACAGAATACTTTTTAATTAAATCTAATACACCAATCGGTGCATAATCAAGTGCGTCAAGAAAAGCGTCTAAAGAGCCATTTAAGATTAAGTCGGCGATTTGTTGCTCCGACATATCATATTCAGGCACGCGCATTACTCCTAAATCATCAGTAATTTCTTCTTCTTCAATTTGTAAGAAATTATAGAGTAATTCACGACCTCCTGGCTGATATGTAAGCTGTTCAAGCTCGCTAAAAGATATTTTTTTCTGCTCCCCAGGGGTCCAACTTCTACGAATGCCGGCCTCTGGAATACGATAAACTACCGCACTTGCACTTCTATTTTTTACTAAGTATTTTTTATTTTTATCAAATGCCATTTTATTTCTTCTCCTTTTTCTCTAAAAAAAATTAGGGAAGAGGGAAAGTTCCCTCTCCCCTAATCATATATATATTATCCAATGAGGAATTAATTACCAACCATACCTGTTAAACGGCCATCATAAGTAATTACTTTGCCATTTACAGCGTCATAGTTCCAAGTATCCATCTGTCCTAATAAGCTTGTATCTACATAAGCGCAGATGTTGTTAGCAAGCATAGCAACTACGCCAACTTTTTTGTAAACCTGAATTTCACGAGAACGGTCACCAGGGTTGTTGAATTCATCAACAATTGTGCCACCTTCGAATGCGATTTTAACAGGTTTTCCATCAGCGCCAGTTGGGATTACCCAAGCATAACCAGGATCGATTACTTTACGGCTATTTGTTTCATCTTCAAAGCCCTGTTCAAGGATGATAACTTTTGTACCTTTATAAGTAGCAAGACGTCCTGTATTCCATAATTCAGTTTTCATAGCTTCGGTATATCTCCAAGCTTCCTGTGGAATCATACGAACTGCGAATTCATATGTGCAGTAGATTGTTGGAGTACCATAAGCGGAAGCGATGGTGATTAAGTTGTCCATAGCCTGTTCATCAAAACCAGCTACTGCTACACGGTTAGCAGGTGGTAACTGATTGATAGAAGCTTTTAAAGCAGCAGCTACTTCTTTATAAATTAATTCATCCATACCTTCCATGATGATTCTTGTTACTTCAGCGAAGTCAACACGACCATCTAAGAATTCTTCGAAGCCGATCTGCGCAGCACCGCCAATAGCAGATGTACGAACTTCAAAGCTTTCGCTTTCAGATGGACCAAGTTTAAATACTTCGTAAATACCAGCTAAACCAACGCGAGTAACGAACTGTTTAGCACGGGAACGTGTATTTAATTTTCTACGGAAAATTGGTTTATCACCCTGGGCGAAAGTACGAACTTCAGCAAACTGATCATACTGCTGAATAACTTTTTTAGGAAGAACTTCATCTAAAGTCTGTTCAATTAAACTAAAGATTAAGTTTTTATTTTCACGATAATCCTGGTATGTACCAGCTAATTCATTTAATTCACTACGAAGTGTTTCATTTAATGCTTCGTAGGATAACTGTTTGTCACCCCAGCTGTAAGCTACAGGAGCAGAAGCATCTGCTTTCGCAACAGTTTTCATTAACGCTAATAAATTATTTTTATCTAAAGACATTTACACTTCTCTCCTTTCTTACGCAATACGCATTACTTTAACGCCTTTTTGTCCATCAGGCATTGTGTATACTTTTACTACTTGCCATTTCATAGCTGCTTCTTCAGCACCAGCTTTTGCTAAAATACCATCAGCAGCCTGTGGTGTTAAAAGATCGCCAACTGCTAATACTTCTTCGTTTACTGTATTTGTTGTAAAGATGTCTCCAACATTTGTTTTAAATACACGAGGAACCATAGAAGATGTGTTAGCGCCCATACGTTTTTCATAGTATTTAGGGTTCATTTTTAAGAATGGATCATTTGTCCAGTCTTTTTCGTAATAGTCAGGAGTATCAGCTGTTACATCATCAAATTTATATTCTGTACCATTTAATGTAACACTTTCTCTACCTTCAGCATCTACACCATTTAACCATTTAGCGCGATATAATTTTTCATTTTCTGTGTTTTCCCAGTCATATGGAGTGTAGAAACGAGCGTGGAAATCATCTGCTCTTAAAGCAAATTCACAATCCCACTGTTCTTCACGATATAATTTAATTTCATTGTAAACAAGCATCCATTCGCCAGCACCTGTGAAATTAACTTCGCCAATACCATTTTCATTAGCTGCGTAGTCATATTTTACAAACTGACCCTGTTCTAATACTTTAATATCTTTATTAGCAGGCAATTGAGCATATACCTGTGCTGTTCTCTGCGCAGATAAATGATTTGGTTCAACCTGGCCATAGCCAAACTGAACATATTTAGCCTGAGATTTAATATGTGGTTTCAAAAAGTCTGCGTGATAACCACCATAACGACCTGTAAGTTCTGCCATTATATAATATCCTCCTTAATTAATATCTTTTTTCAGAAGTAGCGATAACTGCCTTAATCCATGCAGGAGTAAGAGAATCATCTTCAGTATCATTTAAATTGTAAGTAGTTGCACCTTTATTAGTTTCTTCTTCAAGATTGAAACTAACTTTATTACGAACGCAAATAATAGATAATTTTGCTTCAATGTCATCAACAGAGTAAGTGTCAATATTGGCAATTACATCTGCTTTATCTTCATCAGATAACATGTAGAATTGAGCAATCATATCTTCTTTTTCTTTTCTATCTGCGGCCTTTTTAAATTCTAATAAAGAATCAACCTGAAATTTTAAAGAATTACGTTCTTCTTCTAATTTACTAAATTCAACTTCTAAAGCTTCAAATCTAGTTTTAAGTTCGGTATACTCAACAACTTCTTCAAGATTATATTTATTTTCAATATTTTCTTTTTCGCATTCGCATTCTTTGAGCTCTTTACCGCATTTAGGACACAATTCTTCACTAACTTCTTCTATTGGTTCTTCAATTTCAGAAGGTTCAGTTTCATCATTTTTGTCCTCAATTTTTTCTTCTTCTTCCTCTTCTGTTTTACCATAATTAGCTTCATATTCTTCAACAGCTTCTAAAGCAAATTGTGGCTCTTCAGAAACGGCATAAGAACTTGTGATTTCAACTAATGTATCAGAAGGAATAAACTCGGATTCTTCGTTAAGAGAGAAATTTAAGCGATAGAACTTTTCATCTGCTCGGCTTTGTAATACGGCAAATTTCTGGCCTTCTTCTTCAAGAATGGCATCAACACGATAAGCGGAAACTGTTTCTGTTCCAGGGAAATTAGTTCCAATATAGCTATATAACGCATTCCATAAAGTATCGCCAACTTCTACGGCATATTTAGTAAACACCTATTTTTGCCCTCCTTCTTTAATTAATTCTTTTAATTCTTCCATCATAGAAAATAATTTTACTTTAAAATCATCTTCAAATGAAAACTGTACTTTAGTAATATTAGAACCTTCAAAGCAAGGCTCAAACTCTTCCCCTAAAATACAAAGCTTGGAAATAACAGCTTCATTGATAATAAAAAACTACGGCTTTCCATTATCATCTTTTGTCCATTTAACATTTAAAGTTTTTTCATCAAGCTCCATAGACTAATTATTTCCATTATTTTCAAAAATTCTTTTAGCTTCAGGATATTGTTCTGTCCAAATATACCCTTCAGTCATAAGATATTCTCTTTCATTTTCTCCATCATCCAAAAATTTCTAAAACCAAACTTTAGCATTCATATCAACAAAACCATATGGTTTAGTAATATCTTTAATTTTAAATTCGCCGTTTGATATATCAAATGAACGACTATGTTCTTCAAAATCGCCTGTTGCTTCATCAAAAAATCCCACAATAGGGCAGCCCGGCAAACTATTTGCCATTTGTTTAGCAACTTCTTTAGTAATTATACTGCGATTTCTATTTGGTTCATCACTCACATAACATACCTTAATTTGGCATTTAGAAATTAATGGGTTTAAAGGAGTAATATTAATAAATTCACAAGGTGAATTTAATTTTACACTTGTATGTTTCATAATAACCTCCTTAACTCATGGATTCTTTATTTTGAATTGTTTTTTCACTTTTCTAGTCGTCGGCCTTTTCTGGTCTTCCTGTTTGTTTTGTTTCAGTAGAAGTAGAATTGGCCCCTGATGTATTTTGATTTTTAGAAGTATTATTTGAATCTTTTTTACCCAAAATATCTTCGCCATTTAAAGTTGAGCTCATTAATGGTGGAATCATAATTTCACTTAAATGTAATACTTCATTTTCAAAATGAGCTGTATTCAAAATAAAACTCTATGAATGTCCAAGAGCAATTTGTGGAAGCATTTTAGAATACCCTAATTGGGTCTGTTCTTTATACAATTTAGATAAAGCTTGATAATTATATTGTGTTGTTTCTAAAATATAAATTTTAAAATTATATTTTTTAGAATTAGAATTTTTCTTTCTAACAACACGGTCCAAAAGCATGTTAAATTGCAATAATAAATTTCTAACCGTAGATTCATCATTTAAAATAGATTTTTCTAATGATAAATTACCATCGGTATTAAATAAGTTTCTTGAAATACCTAAATTATTATAAACAGTTCTTTCTACTTTTTCAAGATCATCTTGGGAAGCAGTTGTATTTTTATCAGACAAGTCAATAGATTCAACATCGGTAAATGTTGTTAATACGTCTACACCAATGGCACGACGCAACATTTCTACCGCATTATTATGAATATCTTTTGCTTCATCTACGTCAAAAATTAAATCACCATTTTTATCCATAGGTAATTTTTGAACAATAATTTTTAACAATTTCTGCATCTGTTTTCTGCGGTCAAGGTCTTGCGCCGCATCCAAATCTAAAATAGAAGGAATTGAATTAACAAAAATAGGAATATCACTACCGTTGAAATTAAATTTTACAGTATTTTCAGGATTTAATAAATACCAACCAGAATTATCTAAACTAGTTCCAAAAGGACGACTTGTATTTTCAGTATCAATTAATTTTCCTTGTTTATATAATACATATCCTTTTGCGAATTCTTCTGGAAATAATTTAAGAACTTTCATTCTATAAGCGACATTTGGAATAGTATCAAAAAATCTCATATTAAATTCTACTGCTGGATTTTGTCCGATATTATATCTTGAGCGACAATATTCCACTGGGAGCTGCTATATTACAATACCTTCTTCAGAAGGAACTAAATACCCGTAATAGCACCCTTCTTTAATAACATTTAATGCTATTTCGCCAAACAATTTTTTCAAATAAGAATTATCTAAATAATTTAATATTTTTGAAAAATCTTTTAAAATCTTTTCTTCTTTTACTGTATCATCAAAAATTTCTGGCGCAACATACCAGTCATATCTATATAAAAAAGCAAAATAATTACATACTCTTGAATAAATACCACTAACATTGTAATAATGTCTAGAAATACGACGCAATTCTGTGACATCATTTTCGGCAAGCGCTCTAAAAATTGTCGCCTTATCAACTCTTAAATGTTTTGGCATTTCAGTTTGATATGCTCCTAAATCCAAAGTGGCATCTTCTAATTTTTTAACGCCAACTTTAATACTACGATAATCCGTTGGAGTATTGCCAGTTTTATATCCAAAAGAGGTACTATAGATATCAAATCCTTTATCATGTATCTCTTTCTGTGAGCGTTCTTCGGAATTCAAATTCCCACCTCCTTTTAATATCCTGCTCTTTTCATTATATAATCATAGGAAATTAAATTTTCATCGGTATATGGGATTTCTATTAATTTGAATTCATGTAAACCACAAAATCTTCTTTTCTAATTATCATTATATTGCTACTGATAAAAACCTTTTTTTCCGCCAAACTTCTGGCTAGGTTCGTAATGCTGACGCCCTTGATATTCTATTATAAAATCAATAAATCCATCATCATCAAATATTACAAAATCAAATCTTAAAGGTTTTCCATTTGGACTTTTTAATTCTGGAAAAATATATTCCATTTTAAAATTTAATCCCGCTTCTCTCAATATTTCTTCTATTTTTATTTCCCCTCTTGAGGCACGCATTATTTCACCGCCTTTCAGTTTAAAAAGCACCAATCTTTTGCGCTAAACTTCTTACGCTTCTTCTTGGAATCTTCTTCTTGTTTTATATAATATAACCCATATTCAAAAGCTGAAAATTTATCTTTCTTTATTCCGCGATTTACTTGTTTAAGGATAATATTTACCCCTTCATTTTCTTCGCGTAAATTCATCATTTCTTCTTTTAATATGGAAGTATAAGTAAATGGTTTTAAATATTCTGCCCTTTCTTCTGGTTTCATTTTCTAACCTTTTTGTGTAGAAAGTAATTTTTCCCTTGCAGTTTTATCATCAATAAGAAATTTTACTTTACCAGTAGAAAGTTGTACTTGCGCATTACTATGACATTCGGTATTAAATGGCGCATTCGCTTTAACAATATATACGGCATCATATTCGGTATTCGCGGTTCTAAACTTTTTATAAAATCCTTCTTCATCATTATCTATACCAAAATCAGGATAAATAATATCACCAGATTCAGTCATTTGCGGTTTTACCATATAGTCTATTAATCCAATACCCAATCCATTACCATCGATAACTATTTTTTTCGCTTTATATTTATAATACATATTTTTTATTTCTTTTGCCTAATCCTCAAAATGACCATCTGTAATAGGTTTTATATTTACCAATGCTTTTATTGCCGGACCCTGTGGCTGTGGAGTTACTTTAAATACACAAACGATTGTATCGCAACCCTTTCTACCAACATCGACAGATAATATATAATAAGCTCCTGCTGCGGCACGTCCTGAATGTTCATACTCTGGCTGTAATAATTTTCTATTTCTATCAAAATGTTCGCCATTAAAAAAGGCATCTTCAACAGTTCCAGACCATTTAGATTCATATTCACGCTCAAATGAAGCCTCATTATAGGTACCTTCATTCTTTTGGTCGGTAATAAATGTTTTACTTTGAAGACCTACACCAACAGGAGTTCGCCAAGTTCCCCCTAAAACCATACATCGGTCGGGCTGAGTAACCATACGAACTAAAAAGCCAATTAATCTATCATAAGGGAAAGTACCTTTATAACCAGCAGTGGTAATATAAATTTGTGATTTATTAAGTGGCTCAGGTTCCCAAGTAGTACCATCTTTAGCCCTACGAGAAATTGCCATTACAGGAATAATAACTTCACGAAGAATCGCATCATCAATACCAACGCACTCCTCCATTAGACCGCCATGTCGACGCTGTCCACGAGTGGACTCACGGGCCGCAAGGTTATCTAATACAGAACCATTTTTAAATACATATCTTACTTTATCTTTACCAGTCAAAGTCTTTCCTCGTCCCCAGTCAATTTCTCTGTTTAGACTAGGAATCAATCGGCAAAGTTCTTCAACCTTACTCTACAAAATACTAGCACCCTGCTCCTTACCGCCAGAAGTAACGAACAAGTGTGCTCCAGGATACAAAATACATCTACACATAAGTGCCATTACTGATAAGAAAGATTTAGAATACGCACGAGGGAAAACCGCATACACATACTAATATCTCATTACCGAACGCAAAAACACTCTTTGATAAAAGTAGAATTTAAACTCTCCATCTTTTGCTTCGGTGCGATTTCCACGCACCATAAAATCTATGAATAAATCAGGATACTCTCTCCAAAATGCTACATATTTGCGGATTGTAGGCATTACTGCTTCCACACGTTCAGGCGAAAGACCAATCTTTCGCCTTTGTGTAGATAAATTAAGTAAATCTTGTAGTGCCATTAATTATTATCTCCATTTAGAAAATTTGCGTCGGCCGCATATTCTCCATCAAGGAAATCTTCAAACTCTGTGAAATCAGAATCTTTCAGCGTTGCTTCAAGATCATCAAGACTTAAATCAACATCGTCGATAATACTATCTTCTGTATTTTCAGCAATGCTCTTATCCTCTTTCTCAATTTCACGAAGAGCCTTTTCAACCATGATTGGAAGATTTGTCTCTTCTTCAATCAAAGTTCTTGTATATCTCTACATATCCGCAATTGTCAAATCAACTCTGTCTTTTGGTGATTCAACATAGTATCTTTCAATATATCCTTCTTTTTCGCATAATTCAATCAACTCACCGATCGAATCAACAAAGTCGCCAGATTCAGCCTTGTTCTGGGCCGCAGTGAATTTTCCAGCCTTCATCAAACTATCATACGCTTTCTACATCTTTTGAAATCCTTCAATATCTCCAATATCAATCAATTGATTTGCTTTTAAAGATGTTTTACATACGAGTTTTAAAGTATCAATATGTCCAGCACCTTGAATATCATAAGAAGCCATCATTTCTTCATATAACTGTTCAAGTCTAATCCATTCTTCTGGCTTGTAAGTTTTTCCCCATTTTAATCGAAGATATGTTCTATCTTCTTCGGTGAGGTCATCAACAAAGTCATCCGCACCACCGCTCTAATCAGCAAAATAATCATCTCCACT
>JAEIGA010006485.1_pt1 | contig 17820 bp, 10 predicted proteins | sample 9270691 | NCBI WGS metagenome assembly JAEIGA01 (sample SAMN17057246, study PRJNA624740) | gut metagenome | biome: biome; isolation source: fecal sample | host: Bos grunniens | place: China: Xizang | collected 2019 | reverse complement strand
TTGCTTTCGGATATATCCGTTCGAGAAACAAGACTTATGAGGTCCACGGACCTGGCGGAGCCTTGTTCCCTGACGAAGGACTGATGATGTTTGACTATTTCGGACCGACAAAGGCCGCGGTAAGCCTTGTCGTACCTATATATAAGGAGGGCAGGAGATGAGCAGGAGAATAGTCATAGCATTCATGGCAGTCGTGATGATGTTCGCGGCATCTTGCCAGCGCCGTCCTTTCGGAGACAAGACCACCGGTGTGAACCTTCTGTTGAGAGTGAACACCAGAGTTGTCAACAACAATGATGTGCAGATGCCTGATGTGATGCGTGTCGATCTTTACGACCCTGTCACAGGAGCACTCAAATACACCGACTACCTCGGAGCGACAGGAGGATACATCTATCCGTCACCGGGAACATACGATGTCATAGTATATAATGTAGGTACGGAAAGTACCCAGATCAGAAACGAGTCCAACTTCAAGAAAGTGGAGGCCTACACCAGCGACGTGTCGATGTTCCTCAGAGCCCAGCTTGCCAAGTTCCTCGAGAAGAGAGCCCAGGCCAGAGCGGAGCGAGAGCGAGCACGCGCAGAGGCCCAGGGACGCACAAAGGGTGAAGACCCGCAGACCTCGGCTCCGGTGGAGAGGATCGTATATGAGCCTGACTACCTGTTCGTGGGACATGCCAGAGGTGCCGAGATTCCGGTCCTGCTGGAGGATGAAGAGCAGAGAGAGGTCGTTCTGGAGGTGGATGCCCATTCTGTGGTCGAGACATGGAAGGTGTCCGCGATAAACATCAAGGGAATAGAATATGTTCAGAGCGTCGCAGCCATCATCTCTGGTCAGGTAGGTTCTCGTTTCATAGGTACGGAGGAATGTTCGGACCATGTGGTCAGCATCTACTTCGAGATGCAGAAGAACGCTGCGGAAAGCACAGTCCATGGCACATTCAACACCTTCGGAAAGCATCCTATGGAGCAGGCCGAGATCAGCTTCGACCTCAGGGTCACCGACATATCCGGAGAGGAGCACCACTATCACTTCGATGTGGACGACCAGTTTGAGAACAATTCCGATTTCCACATTGTGGTGGAGGAACCTATCGAAGTCGAGAAGCCGTCAGGCGGTGGAGGATTCGCCCCATCGGTAGAAGACTGGGAAGAGGTAAGGACAGAAATCAACTTATAATACATACAAATTTTTTAACAACTTTTTTAAACCAAAACATTATGAAACGTTTATTTATTCTTGCATCAGCAGCGATAGTTGCTCTTGCAGCCTGCACCAAGACTGAGGTGGTTTACACTGAGGCTCCTGCAGAGATCGGTTTCAAAGCTTTCACTGGCGCTATGACAAAGGCTCCTGTGACTGACGCTACATTCCCAACCGAACAGACTATGTTTGTCTATGGTTGGAATAATGATGGTAAAGCTAAGTATTTTGAGCCAAACCCTACTGAATTTGCTTATGACAATACTAAGGCTGCATGGGATGGTAATACAGCTCAGTATTACCCTGCTACTGGAGCTTTGGACTTTGTAGCTTTCACACAAGCTCCTTCTGCAAATACTGATCATCTTACATATACCCTCACACTCGCTGATAATACTGGTGCTCAGCATGATCTTATGGCAAGTGCTTACGTAGCAGGAAAGAAAAAGGGTGATGGTACAGTAACTCTTCCTTTCCATCACACTCTTTCACTTGTTCAGGTTAACTTCAAGTGTACAGGAACAAATGTTCAGATTAAGAGTGTGGCACTTACAGACACAAAGCAGGCTGGAACAGCGACAGTTACTTACGCAACTGCTGATGATGCTACTGAACCTACAGTTGTTTGGGCCGCAAGTGGAGAAGACAAAACTCTTAAAAACGATACAGGTGCATCCCTTACCGCAGGTGCTGCTTCTGCTGAATATGCATACTTCCTTGCAGTTCCAGAATCTACAAATGATAAGCAACTTACCATTGAATATATTCTTAATGGTAATACTTTCACTCATCCGATTGATATAGACAATGCTTTTGATCCAGCAACAAAGTATGTTTTTGATATTACAATTGGCATGGCTGAAGTTCTCTTCGATGCTACTGTTGTAGATTGGACTCCGGAGACAGCATCTCCAGTAATCTAATCTGACTTTTAACCTCCCGGCCCCTGACCGGGCCTGGGGGTTCCAATCCTTCCCCTTGGAAGAATCATATAAAACGAATGAGACGACTCTTACATATTCTGTCGATAGTTACATTGCTCTCTGTAGCAATGTCATGCGTCAAGTCCGACAGGATTTATGATGGCGCCCAAAATGTTATCGAATTTGATCCGGTGATGTCGGCTATGGCCAAATCGATAGTCACCGGCACACAATATCCAGAAACAGTTCCTTTCGGGGTCTTTGCATATTATTCTGCTAACCCTGCAGGTGAATGGACTTCCGGCTCTCCTCAGACATATTTTGAAGACACTGAATTCGTCAATAAATCAGACAACAAGTATGGTTGCAGCCCGCCTGTATATTGGCCTCTTTCCGGATCGTTGGTTTTTGCTGGCTACAGTCCATATTATCCTGATTCTGGTTCTGTTTCCGCAACCTTCGATGCGGCAACAAAGACTCTATCGATAAGCAACTTCGTTTCAGATGGCCAGACAGACCTTATGTATTTCCTTCCGACTCTTTCTCCTTCCGGAAATTATGTCGGTGTATTAGATAAAAAGAATGCTGTCCCAGCTCAGTTCCGCCACGCTCTCTCCTTGATTTCATTTGAGGTGAAGGCGAAAGTAGGTGATGAAAAAAACATTTTATTGAAGGAGATACAGATTATTGATGCTAAGACAAAAGGAAACCTAATTGTAAGCGCTGATGCCCCGGATGCCGGTGTGTGGTCATCATTGTCAACTCCTGCAACATTTGATATTTTTGCGTCGGACGGTGAGACGATTTCAGCAGGATCACCAATAATAGTTAATAGACTTATGATTCCTGGAGATGCTGCAACTATCCGAGTTGTCTATGATATAGATAAGTATCCAAACGACAGCAATGATACCCTTGTTCCGCAAACAAAGGTTTTTTCGCCTCAGGAGCTCTCTCTTACGGAATGGGAGATCGGTAAAAAATATACTTATATCCTTACGATAGGTGCGCGTAAGATAGAGGCTTCTCCAATTGTTTCATGGTTGTAATTTCGAATATAATAGATTGAGAATAAAACTTACATATCTGCTTTTTGTTTTGGTGACAGTATTAGCTGTCGCTTGTAGTGAAGTTGTGGAACCCGAAAATAATGAGGTGCTTGATGACTCTCGTCTTATTTCTGTGAATGTCTCTCAGGTTCAGACAAAGGTCATTGATAATGATGAGGATACTAAAAATCAGAAATTTATAGTATATATCTATGTTGATGGAAATGAAGATCCAGAGTTTCAGAATCCATATAACTTAGTCTATGTTTCTGAGCAAGGGCGTTGGCGTTTTCAGAAGGATGGCAATGATGTCGATCTATATTGGAAAGAAACAGGTGAGCATCAGTTTTATGCATACAATGATGTTGAATATGCAGTTTCCGATTCAGACTCTAACTCACCGAGCTATTGGAACTCTGGTGAGCCTATTATTAATCTTGGTAGCATAAATTTTACTGATGGCGAAAATTATCAGAACTTTGATCTGATATATTGCAAGACATCTCGTGATGTTAAGAATGATGGGTATGGCAAAATTGAGTTTCCTTTCAAGCATGCCTTTGCCTCATTGTTGGTGGATATTAAAAATGGATATTCTGGTGACGTGAGTGTTACCGCGGTATCTCTTCATAGGTTGAAATTTAAGTCAGACCCTGACATACTTGATTTCTCGTCCGGAATAGCAGCTCAATATAGTGCTGATGGAACATATGATGGAGATGCGGTCAATCTTTCTGCAGGAGAGACAGAAGCTGCTTTCGGAGGGTCTATGCTGTTCTTCCCTCAAACGTTTATGGATGTAGGCCCATACGTTGACCTGACTATAAATAATGTGAGTCAAAAAAGGGTATATCTCAACGTAGGAACTAACAGCCTTGGATTTGCAACCATTAAAGGAGGAGTCAAATATCATAACACAATAACATTGACTCCTATGAATTTGACTCTCACCATTACTGATCACGAGAGGTATTATGATGGTTCTGAAATTAAGTCTAGGTTCAAGTTGAATCTTGAAGCCGATAAGGTTCTGTCGCAAATAAGAGATCTTAAGATAACTATTAATGATGGTAGTTATTCATATGGTCCATACACCATAGGTGCAGTTACGTCGAATGATGTTACAATAGTTGAGGGTGTTCAAGTTCAGAATGTTGTGGATATGCCCAAGGATGAAGAATATACCATCACATACACTTTTAAAGATGATATAAATTTTGAGTATACCGCATCAATTGATTATACATCTTATGCGGATGCACCACCAGAAAAGATAGAGAATAATTATATTTATTCGGATGGATCTCAAGGAAATGATGCGACAAGGGATGATATTGTCGGTGTGATTATCTTCCGCGGCAATCCTAAAACCGAGTTCAATGATCCTAATCTTCCGAATACATATTGTAATGGCTTAGCTATTAGTGTGTCATCAGCGAAGTGTGCATGGCATTCTAATCAAGTGACGCCTCCTGACGGTGTGAAGCTCAACAGTACAACTTTATTCTCATCTTATGGTACAGGTGGATATACTGTAAGGCAGATGTTCGGATCAGATGCAGATTCTTACACTGTTTTCAATACTCATGGTGCAGCTCCGGCAGGTACAAGCGGATGGTATTTGCCAACTCCAAAGGAGTGGGATTATATCTTTGATTATAAAGATTCTATAAATATCTCGATGGCTGGTGTTGGTGAGGAAATTAATCCATCGAATAGATCAAATGCATTCTGGCTGCCAATTTTCTATAGCAAAAATGCTGGTCTTGTTTATTTTTCAAGTAGTTCACCACAGTACAGTTCCGAGCAGTATTATTATTATCCGTCATTAGATAGTTATTGTTTCTACGTTCGCCCAGTATTCGCATTCTAAAATTTATATTGTGCAACAGACATAAATGACTCTGAATCAAGGATTGCATAAGCAGTCCTTGATTTTTTGAATTGTCATTGGTAAAGAGATACGGCTCAACGTAAAATTCTTCTGTCCACGGAAAGCGGTGATTCTATGGATGCAAGCAGATTTTCACCCCTTCTATCCACAGAAACCGCCCTTTTCATGGACAGCAGCTGATTTTGACACCGTCTATCCACCAAAACCGCCCTTTTCATGGACAGGGATGGCGCAGGGCAGGCGGAGCAGCACGCGGGCGGATGTTGTGCAGTTTGCCAACAGCCGCTGACTAGCGTGTATCCCTGCTGCAGTGCCTGAGACGTCTGACAACCATGTTGCATAACATCTTATGAATCAAGGAGATAGGCATAGTGCGTGCTGACAAAAAACAGCACGCACTATTCTTAAATAGCTGTCTATCAATTAGTTACGTGACACGTTGCAATGCACTCAAACTACCGATCATCTTTCAGGACTCCCACTGCAACCTATCCGCTAATCTTTTTTATATCATCTCCATCACCGATGAATCAAGCCGGTGAGATCTGAGGCAAGCAGGAATTTCGTCAATTTTACCATAAGTAAACCCAAATGTAAACCGTATTTTTGACATTGATGTGCCATAAATGGTGAAAAAGTGTTAACTTTGAAGGTTGTGAAATCAAGAACGCTCATATGGAGATTAGTGGCAATGCTGATGTCGGCCTTGCTGCTGTCTTCGTGTGCAAAAGTGAGCCATGTTCAGGAGGAAAATGAGATCGCGTTGTCACCGTTCGGCACATCTCTGACTAAAGCAGACCCGACGCCGCTCGGACCGTCAAAAGAGTTTGGTGTCTTTTCGTATTATGCAGGCTGTCAGGGAGGAACGCCTTGGAACGATCCTCAGGCCTGGGCCAACTCAACTGTTTATTTTTCGGATGCAAAGTTTGCATATCGTGATGGCTTCTGGGGCGGCAGTCCGACTCCGTATTATTGGCCTTTGAGCGGTTCGCTGATGTTTGCAGGATATTGCCCGCACATCAGTGTGTCAGGTGGTACAGTGACATCAGTCAATCTTTTTCCTAACATAGAAGAAAGCAATCCATATCTTGAGGTTGCCTTCAGACAGAAGACCAGTCCGGCAGAAATGGTGGATCTGTTATGGTTCAGTTTCAAGGATGTTGCTGCAGGAAATACTATCGCCAAGTCATCAGACCCGATATCGGTGGAGTTCAAGCATGCTTTGAGCAAGGTATCGTTTGCCTTTGTGGATGCAAACCGTCATTATACATTGAGTGATGTGACACTTGAAGGAGTTGTGAATGAAGGAACGTTCTATTCTGCAAACATTTCCGGATGGATGCCGAACCTGGCGAAGAAGACATTGGCGGACTACTCTCTTCCGATAACGTTGGATGGGACTAAACCAGCTGGTAATGTATGGAATGCTGACGACCTGCTTGTAATCCCTCAGTACCTTGATGGAATCTTTCCGACTATCGGTGAGGTCCTTGATTCCGGTGTTGATGTAGTGCTTGCGTTTACTGTCGAGGACGGATTCGGAAGTCAGAGAATAGAGCTCCTGCTTAAGAACTATACTGAGAGATGGGAGTTCGGCAAGTCGTATCAGTATACTATCACCGTAAATTCTGATGCAATTGATTTTGGTGTGCCAAGCATCGATGTTTTATCACAAGTTTCGATTCTGTAATGAGAAAGTGCATCATCATATATTCATTGCTTTGGGCTCTGACTGCAATGTCATGCAGAAAGTTGCCTGTTCATCAGGAAATTCAGGAGTCGATCGAGTTTGTCTCTCCGATGGTCCAGACAAAGTCGATGCTGATTACGGACAAGACTCAGATGAAATCCGGAGAGAATGAACTGGCTTATGGTGTGTTTGCTGCCAGATACCTGCCTGATGGACAGGGAAACATAACCAGTCATGATGCTGATTTCATGACCAACCTCAAGGTCTATAGCGATCTTACTGGGGCAGAGTGGCATTACGATGGCGACAGGTATTTCTGGTCGCCTGGTGCTGCCTATAAGTTCTTTGCCGTGTACCCTTACTATAATGCTTCCGGGGATGATACCTACGATCTGGGAATCTCATATTCAATCAATACAAGCGAACATGCCCTCCAGGTAACAGGAAAGCATGTTGTGCAAAGTGGTACTGATGAAGAGCTGATCATCTGTACAGGAACGAACGCAAGCGGCGAAAATTATCTCTGCCCTGATATCCTTTACGGAGTATCCAAGTATTCGGAGCCTTATCAGGTCGGAGAAGTCAGGGGACCGGTGAACTTCAGTATGGAACATGCGTTCTCCGCCTTGTCGTTCAGGTTCAGAAATGCATCGGAATACACCATAAGCAGCATTTATGCGTATACCGATGTAGACAATCCGTCAGGTTCGTCGAAAATAAACATGCAGGTGACAGGTTTTGATAATGTGGCGGATCATGTCTTCCTGTCTGATGTTGGTGCAGTCTGGTCTGAACCTTATTACATGCCGGATCATTCGTTCTTAGTTCCTCAGGTAAATACTATGATCAGTTCCGGTGCTTACTACCCTGGAGAAAATGATTTCTGGTATACAGCATTGATTATTCCACAGGATTTTGCAGACTATCCGGTTAGCCCGTCCTTCACGTTCTTTGTCGATATGGGTACTGCCGGTGAGAAGAAATATAAGATCAACTTCAAGGACTATCCCGTGCATGCAGAGGCCGATAAGGCATACAAATTCCTCCCAGGAAAGAGATATGTCTATAATTTCAACGTGACTGCAAGCAAGGTATTATGTGATGTTACCATAGTGCCTTGGATTGAGGATGACCCGATACAATTGAATTGATGAAAAGACTGATATACATATTCTTCCTTTTTGCTCTCCTGTCATGTGACAAAGAGGGTTCTTCGATGCGTGGGGGTAAGCCTATGCAGTTCTCTGTGTTGGCTCCGGATGTGTCTACCAGATCTGAGGTTACTGATGAGGGCATAAGAAACGATGATCCTGTATATGTATATGGTACTTCATCAGATGGCAGCTCTACTTCGACTATCTTTCTTCCTCCTGGAACGGCAAGACTGTCGTATGACGGAACGACTCATGTGTGGAAGCCTATCCAGATACAGTATAATGCAGGATCCAGTCAGGTCATAGATGTGTTGTGGGATCCGGCAGGTAAGAAGCACTATCAGTTCTATGGTTATGCTTATAGCTCGGAAGCACAACTTGATGCGGATCCGGGATTTGTGATAGGTGCTGAAGCTGCAGGACGTCAGTTTACTGTATACCAGCCTGAAAGTGCCACATGGTCTGCTGCTGCAAATGTAGACGGCTCAGGTACATTGGATTATCTGTTGTCCTACCTTGTGGATGTGCCGCCGCCTTCAACAAAGAATTATCCTTTGGTGAAGCTCCAGCTGGAGCATGCGATGGCAAAGGTCGAAGTTGATGTGCAGATTGCCAGAGCTATGATAGGCAAGATAAAGAATATAAGCCTGCAGTTCCGTGGTATCAGTCGTGCCGCCACAATGCTTTGTATTCAGCCTAAGCTTGACAACGAGAAAGGAACCAATTCGTGGATCGTGAACCTGATGGATCCGAAGGCAACATATACTGCGACCGATATCGTATGTTCTGAATCCAATCTTACCGAAGGTGAAGGTCTCATATCACCGGACATATCGTTCCTTGCGGTTCCGGTGAATAATTCGCAGATGGATGGCTATAAGCTTACGTTGAATTATTATGACGAACAGGCTTCGCTGACTGGGGACCCTACTTACGAGTATGAGTTTGACCTCAAGAATTTTTCTCCGGATGGTTGGATGAGTGGTCACAGGATCAGATATGTGTTGAAGATTGACAATAGTATCCATCTTTCGGGTTATATAGTTGATTTTGAGGATGTTGATTATTTGGAGGGTGTAATGCTTCCTGACATTCCAGGAACAAAATGATGAGTTTGAAAATGAGAAACAGGTATTCAGGAGTTTTTGTATGGAGTTGGGCCATCGCGATGGTCCTTATGCTCTTTGCTGCCTGTGTCAAGGTAGAGGAAGAGCCTTGCCTTCCTTCACAGGTGTCTTTGAAGGCATCCATTGGTCCGGTTCTCTCCTCGGCATATACAAAAGTTACAGGCGAAATCAAGTCCACTTATGCTGATACGCTGCATATAGGTCTGGCAAAGGTTACCGGTCCTGCTGTGAACTTCAATGATGCCGGTGATGAATGCCTTAAGGCCGTGATGCACGCTCCGAACATGCAGAACTCCGGACTTAGAGATATAGAATTTGAAAGCTATCAGGGATTTCCCGATGCGACTACTGAGATAAGCTATGTCGCCTGGTATCCGTATGGTGATGCAGAATATGTAAACCAAGGCACAGGACGGACAACTGTTTCCATTCCTGTGCCTGAAGATGGATCTCAAGATATCCTATACAGCAATATCGCCACTGGAACCAACTCAAGAGGTTTCAATACCATGAGTTTCTCCCATGCTTTGGTAAAGTATTCAATCAAGGCTTACGCGATGGAGACTGACGCTGATCAGGGCTCTGTGGAGAGCGTATGGGGAGTTCCTGTGTCTGTGGAATTGTTGGAGATGCCGGCTGAATGTGTCTTAAGTCTTCCTACATCAGCAGCAGATTCAGTCAGTGTAAGCTCATCCGGCACCCGGACGCTTATCAGTCCCGTAAACTCAGGCAGCCTTCAGGAAGGAATTGCCAAGGCTGTAGAACTTACGTCTTTCCTTGCTCCGGCCCCGTCAGACAACATCCTCCGTATAAGGGTGACAACCAAGAAAGGAGATGATACCACCGTGAAAAGTCAGACGCTTTCAATCGCCAAGAACTTTCAGCATGGCAAGCACTATCAGATATATTTGAGGTTCACCACTCACGGAACTATAAATGCTGAGGTCAGTGTGGCAGATTGGACACATGGCGGGTACATAGGCGTAGAGTCGAATGTCGGTATCTACTATGACCTGAGTGAGACCCATAACGCCAACTCATATATCGTTTCGTCTGCGAACAGATACTGTTTCAATGCTACGGTGCGAGGAAACGGCTATACTGGTATTGCCGGAATTCCAGGCGCACCTGCCGATATCTATAAGGTTGAAGACCCTGTTTCTGCCGAGATTGTATGGACCGATCTTGTGTCATCCACATCAGAGGACCTGAATCAATATTTCGCATTGATGTCAAAGATTGAAGAGGGCAGAGTCTTCTTCAATGTCAAGACGATGAAAGAGGGAAATGTCGTTGTCGGCGTTCGTGATAAGGATGGTAATATGCTCTGGACCTGGCATCTTTGGCTGACAGACCGTCCTGTCGAGCAGGGCTACAAGAATGGATTTGCGGTACAGGACAGGGATCTGGGAGCTACGGCATATAGGCCGGATGATGCTACAGGAACCATTGACGGTCTGTATTATCAGTGGGGAAGACCTACTCCGTTGCCGCTTGACAAACAGGTCTATGCTCCTAAGTATCTGGCAGATGGAAGTTGGGAGGAACTTGAAGTTGTCAATTTCGCTTATGACGAGAATGCAAATGCGCCTGCTGTTCTTGAACGCGTGAAGACCCCTCTGACATATTACAAGGCGACTGCCAAGTCAAGTGAGAGTAATCTGACTAAGAATCTGTGGGGATGGAGATCAGATGTCGATGAGTATGCCAAGACCATATATGATCCATGTCCTCCTGGCTATCGTGTGCCAAGTATCAGGCTCTGGCGTGATCTTTATACCCATAATTCTACGGTAACAGGTGATGCCATTCAATTCCATATTGATGGAAATGAGACAGTTGTATATTATCCTATGAACGGATTCTATACAACACGTGATGATAGGGATAATACACCGGGAGCATATATGTGGGCTGCAACTTTCGATCTTGATGGTATCGGTGAGCCTTATGGCCTGGATTTCATCCCTGGTGCCTCACCAGAGCTGCAGCTTGTGACGGAACCTTCTAACCATGCCATGCCGGTCCGCTGTATCTCCCGCATGAGTAAGGCTCATGTCACCAACTTGAGTGACTACCAGACAGCCAACAGCTACATGGTTGAAAAGAATGGATATTATAAGTTCAAGGCTACTGTCCGTGGAAATGGAGTCGGCCAGCTGGTATCACCGGGATCGTCAAATGCAATCGTTCTTACCGAACAGCTGCAGACTGTCGATATCTCGAGCCAGCTGGTAAGGGTGGAACCTTTGTGGTGGCATTCCTATGCTACTCCTGCTCCTACTTCAGAAGAACTCAATCAGGGCAAGCACTTCATTATGCTTAATGAAGGTAAGCCTGATGCCGACGGTTATGTGTCTTTCCATGTTGAGAAATGGTATAAAGGTAATCTCGTTCTTGCCGGACGAAATGCTAAAGGTGAGATCATCTGGAGTTGGCATATATGGTTTACAGACAAACCTGATATGATGAAGTCCAATTCTTTCGTCGTGATGGACAGAAATCTTGGCGCAACCTATGCACCGGTAAGTCCGACTCCGCCATCAACACCTGACCAGTTGAACGAAACATACGGCTTCTACTATCAGTGGGGTCGCAAGGACCCGTTCCTTGAGAAGACTAAAACAGTGTATAAGTATAATCCAGGCGACGGCACCTATACGACTTCGTCTTCTGCATTTTCGACTGAATCTGTCGTGGCAAATAAGACTGTGGCTAACTCTGTGCAGAATCCTATGACTTATCATCTGGCTTCGCAGTCTAGCTCGCTTAATGGTGTATTGGCATCTACATATATGTCGGTGAATTTTAATGTGACGTCGGATAATAATGATCCTCAAAATCAGTGCTATAGCAATATGGTGCACCCGGAAAGCAGACAATCGCTTTGGGGATATTCTGCGGCAACAGGATATGGCGTGACTACAACAAAGACAATGTATGATCCATGCCCTCCAGGATATATTGTAGCTCATTATCTGGTGTGGACAAATACTGAAAGGAATCTATATGAGAATTTGTATTATACTAATCTTGATGGCGGGTTTAGTTCTCGAGGTTTGTCTACTCAACAGGAAGATGGTATTTTCTTAAATTATGGATTAGCCGAAAACGATGTTCGTAATAAAAAGTTTAATCCTGCATGGTTCCCTTTTTCTGGTTATTTAAGGGGAATTCATAGTGGATACGAACTAAAGGAATGCTCGCTTAATAATACTAGGTATGTCTCCGCGGGCCTGTTTCATACTTCTACTCCTGCAGGCAATGGGTCTAGGGGTATTTATTACGACATTTACTCTTCTGGCCAAGCAATAAATACAAGTGGTAATTTAGAAGGCTTGCCATCAACTTTCGCCTATCCAGTAAGATGCCAGAAAGAATAATTTCATGAAAAGATACATATACATAATACTCGCTTTCCTTCTTGTCGCTTGCGTAGAGGAAAATTTCCCTGAAGATCAGTTCGGACAGATTCCTTCAGGTGTTTCGTCGCAGATTATGCCGTCTGCTTCCGTCTCTTCAGTAGGCCTGCCTCCTGCTGCAACGAAAGCTCTGGTGAGTGCAGGTACCGTGGCGAAGATGGAGGCCAATGCTTTGAGGATTGACGAAATCGTGAATGACTCGAATGGAACCGGAACAGACAGCTTTGAAGGTTGGGATGATGCCTACCTTCTGGAGGCGACTGTGGCTTCTTCCCCTTCATCTTCAGCTTCAGGATATTTAAGGTCCATGCGTCTCAATCCTGTGCAGGCATATAAGATGAACCTTAATGGACAGGACACATCGGCTTTCTATCATACAAGGATGATAAGCTGGTATCCGAGGACATGTAATCTCTATAAGGACGACAATGATAATGCGGTCGTGACGCACTTTGCTGACTTCCGCGACAGGGTAGATAGCAAAGTGTATTCAGAAGTCGTGGATGGTGGCGTGAAGCGCACCGTGCTGAACTTCCCTGATCTCGATGGTACTAAGGATGTGATGGTCAGCAATATAGTTGAGGGTCAGCATTGGCATACGGATGACGGCTCGGAAGGCAGCAGATATACATTACCGTTCGGTCAGAATGACTCTAAGCCACAATATACCAACAGCATGACTTACAAGCACTATCTTTCAGCTGTCAAGGTATATGCTTGGGCATTGAACTCTGATCAGGTGGTGACCATGTGGGGCGCACTTAAGAGTGTGATGGTGAAGAATCAGCCGTCTGCAGTTTCTGTGGTTCTGCCGAATCCAGACGAGATGCGTGATGCCACTATTCAGAACCGTGTCCAGATGAACCAGTCAATGGATCAGGACTATGGAACAGCTGTATTCAGTACAGAGCTTGTGGATTTCCCTCTCATCAAGACTGCCATGTATGGAGATGATCCAAATAATCCTGATGACGGTGACGTGGCCGAGGATTCTCCTTATCTGAAGCCGGGTGAAAAGGTTTACCTGGGTTATGCGCTGGTAAAGCCATTCGTTGAAGGCGAAGCTGATCAGAAACTCGAGCTGGATATTCATACCGAATCTGGTATTCTTTCGGTGGCGGTACCGATGAGCGGCACAGACACGAACGGTAATCCTGTGGATTATTTCAAGGCAGGATTTGTCTACAACATTGAAGTCAGCTTCAATACAGAAGGTGCGATTGCTGATATCGTCCTGAATTCAGGCAATGAGCGTTATTGGGACCTTTCTTCGAGTACTGTATTTGACGGAGGAATTCATGATTACAAGTACTCGAACTGCTATATCATTCATCCGAACTTCGAAGGCGGACCTTACGATGGCTATGCGTTCAACGCAACGACTGTCGGAAATGGACACCTCGGTCTTTATGCCAATTCCGGATTTGATCGTTCGACCGTGCAGATAGATCCTGTCCGTGCGGGTCTGCTTTGGGAAAGCTCTCTGGGACTTATAACGCAGGTGGAACTTTTATATGGTTATGTGCGTTTCAAGGCGGATCCGAACAGGGAGGGAAATGCTGTGATTGCTGTCTACGATTCTCAGCGTAGGATACTCTGGAGCTGGCATATATGGATAACTGATGAACCGCAGGATATATCCTACACTATAGGAGGCAATGAGATCAAGCTGATGGATAGAAATCTTGGTGCTACATCTGCTGTCCCTGCCAGCACTGATGAGTCTGAGGTCCTCAAGACCTATGGATTGTATTATCAGTGGGGAAGAAAGGATCCGTCGATGGGACCACCATCAGCGGAATATATCCCGCAGAGTACGCAAACGAGTCTTTACTATGACTATTATGCCACAAAGTGGAATTATGCTGGTGTCGTTACGATGGCGCAGCCGACATTGAGGGATGGCGTCGAGAATCCGATGTATCTGATACTGCCTACTGATTTCTCCATGACCACTTATCAGTATGATTGGTTATACAATAGTGTCGATAATCTATGGGGAGATTACGACCATACTGCACAGCATAGTGAAAGCAAGAGGCAGAAGACCATCTACGATCCATGTCCTTTCGGATATATGGTTCCACAGGATGAGATTTCTTCGCTTTTTGGTTCATCCACCTATGGCAAGGAAATCACGATCAAAGCCCAGTATCCTAACGGAATGTATGTAGAGGGTAAGGATAAAGATAGTCGGAAGTATGAGTCTTGGTTTCCTTTTGCCGGTTATAAAGGCGTGGATAGAGGTGTGTCATCTTTGAGCGGAGCATGGCGACATGTCGGCTTCAAGGGTGATTACATGTCGTCTAAGATCGACTTGAACAAGCATCGGTCAAGGACATATATTTCATATTCTGACAGTTGGGATGAATTCGGTGCCGATAGTGATGGTGACGGTGACGGTGATGCCTTGAGTGAATACCGCTCGAGGATATTTGCCGATGACATGGCCAATCGAAGGACTGCAGCCTCTGTGCGATGCGTAAAACGAACAAATGCCCTGAATGCATCCATATATTCGAGCTTTTATGCAGATCATTCATTTGCGTTTGTTGATGACGCTCCTATTCAGTTTAAATATAGTGCTTCGGCTTATGGCGTTGATGACAGTGGTAACCCTGCGGTGATTTCTTCTGCTTATATCGATGAGAATGAAAGTAAGAGATTTAACCTGACAGCCGGCTCTTCGACTTTGTCCGGCACGCGAGAGGTAAGTGTTCCGAACTCAGCAGGAATATATCGTTACAGGTTGGTTGCCGAGTCTTCTACTGGAGCTGTGTCAAGAGTCAGCTATCCTGTTCATGTGTTTGATTTGCGTGGTATTAACATCGATGGCAACCCCTATAAAAGTACGCAGTGCAAGTATGGCACGCCATATACTGTTTCTTTCCAGCTTGATGGAATGGGTGCCAACTATACGGTCTATGTAAATGGTGTTCCTGCAGAAGTAGGTGGCACAGGACTGACCTGTACAGGTGTCTATATATCCGATCATATGCGTTTCCAGATATGTGATGCGAATGGAGTTGAGGTTGCGTACAAGGAGTTCCCTGTGAAGATGAAGAGCATTAATGACCTCAGGTTCTATATCGATATAACCAAGCCTGTTGACTTTAATAAGTATTATGGTCAGGATAGTTATCTGTATAATCCTAGTGATTATAGGGACGAACCTGCTTTTGTTTACAAAGCCACAGAATTGGAAGCCGGTGCGTTGTATTTCATCGGAACTTACAAATATTCTACCCCATGGTTCAATCCGAATTATTGGCGATATGGTGTACATGGTAAGGAAGATGTGAATGGTGATCCAGTGGATCCTGCTGGTGCGCCGGCCCTGCTGTTCCCTGGTGATTACGAGGATTTGTTCCTTGACTATATCAATAGTGATGACATAAAACCTAAGGATATCTTCATGTTCCATAAGGATGATTCCAAGGCAGGAGGTGTGTCAACTGCATACCATTTCGTTACTGCAGGAGCATGGAGAACTCTTGTGGACGGTAAATATCTGACAAAGGACTTTACCTTCTCAGCTTCAGAGGCGGATGCTGCTTACACTACAGTTGCAAACGGTTGGGATACTCCTGGAGGTTGTGTAGACATAGATCTCTATCTGGGAAATACCGGACAGTTCCTGCAATGTGACAGATGGGCTAAAACCGGTAGAGATGATGACTTCTTCTGGTGGAGCGCAAGCATCACTAACGAATACAAGTGGAGAATCTACAAGATTAAGGTAGAAGACAGATAACATTTCAATGAATGTAATTGCAGCATCTTGCGTTAAGCAGGGTGCTGCTTTTTGTCGCATATCCTGGTGAACTTCCAGCTTTGCATCCGCAAAATGGCCGGAATTACGGACGGAGACATCAATCTGAGCCATCCGCAGCGCTTGATCTGTAGTGGCAGGAGTTCCTATGTCCCGGCGCCGGTGCCTGACCTGTAACCTGTTCTCTGGCCTGATGTCCTACCAGCAGAAATAGGCTGGACTTTGGATTACGGGTTGCATTCCCGGTCCCTACCGGCCGATGAATCTACGTGCATTCAGCAGACGGTGTGAGTTTTCGTAATAGTCCTTCTGTCCAGGGATCAGCGAGTTGATGCGGACTTTGTGTGATGAATGGATGATGAGGTTGTTGCCGAGGTATATACCCACATGTGTCACCCTCATCGGCTTTTCGTCTGTTGCGGGCGTGCCGAAGAACACCAGGTCTCCTCGCTGGAGGTTCCAGACTCTTCCGTTCATCTCTTCGATGAACTCCATCGTGTGTTTGCCGTCACCTGCTGTTCTATATTCCTCGTTCCAGAAAATCGGGTTGCAGTTCATCTCCACCGGTGTTCCGCAGAATATCATCTGTGAAGCGTTGCGCGGCAGAAGGACATCGTTCATGATGGCACTGATCCTGACCAGTCCGCTGCAGTCCACACCCTTGGATGACATTCCACCCCAGAGATATGGTACGCCGAGCAGTTCTTGTGCAGATGCGATGATCTTCTCCATCTTCTCCTCGCTTATCATACCCTCTGCAGTGTCTCCCTTCCTGATGTTGATTCTTTCTCCAAGCACTCTGACCTGACTCTTGAGAACCCATCCTTTGACTCCCGACGGCAGCACCACCTGTGCCCATTTTCCCTTGGTCACAGCCATCTTCTCAACTTGTTTTTCTCCCTTCCTTGCGGTTTGTTCTGCCTTTATCTCGTTCTCTGCTTCAGTTCTGGTTTTTCTTCGCTGCCCCGAGCTTCCGGTGCTTAGTGCCACCCTCATGACATCTCCTCCCACCAGATCGCAGATGGTCTGCGCCTTCTCCGACGGCTCCATGTATATATGCCCGTAAAGCTCTGTAAACATATATTTCGGAGCCTGCTCATATAACTTTATCTCTTCCTCGCTCATCTCCACAAGGGTCTTCTCGGTGGTCCACGCCTTATATGGTTGCGGCGACACAATCTCCCTCCAATATCCGCTCTCTCCGACAATCTCCACCACTGTTCCCATCAGTTCCTGCGTCTCCAGCGCCGACTCATAGTCCGGTGCAATCCTCATATAACATGTCGATGTCTCTACCACCGCCATTCTCTTGATCTGAGCTGCTCCTGTTACTGCTATAAGCAATGCACATATTGCAAGTGTTAAAGATCTTCTCATATCCTTCGTGTTGTGTAATTCTTTGTGTGTTAACCCTTTAGATGTTTTGCCTGCCTTCCATGCCGAGGCCGATGAAAAAGCTACCTAAATCATAACCCGCTGAGAATCGCATATATAAACGCCTCTTGAAGAATTTGAGATTTCATTGAAATACTCAATTCTCAAGAGGCAAATTTATGAAAAAAGCCTTTTTCTTCCGACTCTA
>JAEIGA010006484.1_pt1 | contig 17821 bp, 14 predicted proteins | sample 9270691 | NCBI WGS metagenome assembly JAEIGA01 (sample SAMN17057246, study PRJNA624740) | gut metagenome | biome: biome; isolation source: fecal sample | host: Bos grunniens | place: China: Xizang | collected 2019 | reverse complement strand
CGGCAAGTTCTTCTTTTTCTTCCTCTGCGCCCGCAACATCAGAAAAACGAACTTTAATGTTAGGGTTAACCCTAGCATTAGTTTTAGCAAAATTCATTGCACTCTTGGTTCCGCCTTGTGTTTGGTTCATAATAAATATCCATGCAAGCATAAATAACGCAAGAATAATTATTCCTGGAAGAAGTGATGTCCACCAAGGTGTTTCTGCAGGTGCAGGTGTTTCGTAATCAAGTGTTCCTGCATCTACTTGTTTTTTTATAGAATCGCCTACGTCTTTATATAAAATTTCGATAGAGGGAATGCTTGATTCAAACCTCGTATTATCAATTCTAGTTGCTACAGCAAAATTTTCTGTTATCTGCAAGTTTTTCAAGCTTCCTGCCTGAATTTCTTTAACAAGTTCTGAATATATTTTAACCTCTGTTGCAGGCTCCGAATAAAAGTATGACACCAACAACAGGATTACAACAAAAAGCGCAATATAAAATGCCATACTTTTCAAATTTTTCTTCAAAATAAAATTGCCTCCCAAATCATAATTTTTCACATAATATCATAAATCCATTTCGTTTTCAAGAAAAACGGCATAAATTTCATAAAGATTTCACTTTATTCGTAAACTTCTCTCTTTAAAACACCCACGAAAGGAATATTTCTGTATTTTTCATTATAGTCAAGGCCATATCCTACAACAAACTCATCTGGAATTGTAAAGCCTTTATATGTAACTTCAACAGGTGCGGTTCTTCTTTCCGGTTTATCTAAAAGTGTTACTATCTTTACACTTTTAGGGTTTCTTGTAGACAAAAGCTTTGTTAAATGTGAAAGAGTATTTCCACTATCTAAAATATCTTCAATAATAAGCACATTTTTACCTTCAATTGGCTGATTTAAATCTTTAACAATTCTCACAACACCGCTTGATTTTGAATCACATCCATAGCTTGAAAGACACATAAAATCAATTTCTACAGGTATTTTTATTTGTCTCAAAAGGTCGGCGGCAAACACAACACTACCTTTTAGAATTGTCACAATCAAAAGCTGTTCGCCTTGATAATCATTTGTAATTTTTTCACCTATTTCTTTTACCTTTTCAGCAATTTCCTGTTCGGTAATAAGAACTCTTTCAACATCATTTAACATACTGTTTCTCCTTTGACTACTAACACTTTTTCTGTTTTTTCCGTAATTTTATATAGTTCACTTCTTCTAACGCCATAAAGCCACAAAATGTCTTTGCACTCTATTATGGGAAGATTTTTTCTTATATTCAAAGGCACTTTATCCTTTATAAGAATATCTTTTACCTTAACTTCACTATTTTTCCCAAACGGAATCATTTTATCACCATTTTTACGGGATCTGATAACAATTTTTTCGGTTAAATCTGAAAAATCAAAGAGCTGAGTATTTTCAGAAAACTCAATTTGACTTTTTGAAACAACTTCTGAAGTAAATTTAATTCCCGCCTCTTTGACATATACTTCCCCGTTTAATGGCAATATATAACTGTAATCGGCTTCAGTAACTCTTTTTTCAAATATGATATAATCATACTCCGATCTGCACTTTACGCCAAAACACAAATCGATTATTGTTCCGTTTTTTCTTTCAAAATTTTGTATTATATAATCTATATGCTTTTTTTCAAAATCTTTGCCTGTTCCAGCAACAAAAGTATAAGCTTTTAGCAAAACTCTCGCCTTAACAGAATTTTCGAGTAAAGCAAACTTTTCTTTTTCAATATAAGCACATTCCTGGTTAAAACTCAAAAATTTTTCTGCCAATTTATCAAGATACACATCATCTTGTGTTAAAACAAAACTTGTTTTTGCTATATTTTCAAGCGCTTTAGGGTTAATTTCCAAAAGCTTAGGTATAACACTGCCTCTTATTTTATTTCTTGAGTAGTCCTCTGAAAAATTAGTTTTGTCTACTACAAATTCCTGAGAATTTAACCTTACAAATTCTTCAATTTCACCTCTTGAAACATCAATCAACGGTCTTATTATTTTGCCTCTTGTTTTGGGGATTCCACAAAGTCCTTTAATCCCTGAGCCACGAACAAGATTAAGCAAAACAGTTTCTGCATTGTCATCAAGATTATGTGCAACGGCTATTTTTGTAAATCCGTATTTGCAACACAGACTTTCAAAAAAATCATATCTTGTATCACGCCCTGCAAGTTCAAGGCTTACGCCCCTTTGTTGTGCAACAGATGGAACGTCAATTTTTTTAACAAAAATTTCAACACCGATTTTTCCTGCAAAAGTTTCACAAAAACTCTGATCCAAATCAGCTTCTTCCCTAATGCAATGATTTACGTGGGCGACAGCAAATTCAAAACCAAGTTGTTTTAAAGCAAGGCAAAGACACACCGAATCACAACCGCCCGATAATGCTACAAGAATTTTGTCTTCGGCATTTAGCATATCGTTATCAGATATTGTCTTTTTAACCTTGTCTAACATAATTTATTCCCTTGTATTATCAACACTGACAAATGTGGTATTCTGAGGACGCCACATAAGTTTTACTCTTCCTGTTGAACCACTTCTGTGTTTTGCTATAATAAGCTCTGCCATAGAGTTTTGACCTTCTTGTTGTTCTTCTTCCTGTTCAGGTTTATATAAGAACATAACAACGTCGGCATCTTGCTCGATTGCTCCTGATTCTCTAAGGTCTGAAAGTACCGGAGTCTTATCTGTTCTTGTTTCAATTGAACGTGAGAGCTGACTTAATGTAAGCACCGGAACCTCAAGTTCTTTTGCCATAACCTTAAGTGATCTTGACATTTCCGAAACTTCCTGTTGTCTGCTTTCAGAACGTCCTTTCCCCTGCATAAGCTGTAAGTAATCGACAATTACAAGTCCAAGGCCGTGTTCAAGTTTTAATCTTCTGCATTTTGAACGGATTTCTGTTACACTTATCATAGATGTATCATCAATAAAGAGCGGAGCTTCTGACATTGGGACTGCCGCCTGCATTAATCTTTCCCAATCGCTTGCGTCAAGTCGTCCGGTTTTTAATTTTTCACTATCAACCATTGCCTGTGATGAAATAATTCTGTTTGTAAGTTCTTCTTCAGACATTTCAAGACTGAAAACCGCAACAGGAATTTTATTTTTAACTGCAACGTGTTTTGCAATATTAAGTGCAAAACTTGTTTTACCGATACCAGGTCTTGCCGCCAGGATATTCAATGTACCCTTTTGCAAGCCTGACAAAATGTAATCAAGATGAGAAAAACCGGTTTCTAACCCTGTAATTCTAAGGTTCATACCCTGTAATTCTTCAAGTCTTGCAAAGTTTCTTTGAATTACATCGCCCATTTTGCTAAAAGATTTAGACATTCTCCCCTGCAAAACATCAAAAATAAGTTTTTCCGCAGTTTCAGCAATAGCTGCAGGGCTGTCAGATGCCTCATAGCTTAATCTGGAAATATGTCCCGAAGCTTCTATGAGGTTTCTTAAAAGCGCCTTTTCTTTTATTATATCAACATAGTATTTAATATTTGCCGTCGTCTGTATACTTATAGCCAGATTTGCTATAAATTCACTTGACCCAACCGTTTCTAAAACTTGTTTTTGTGACAAAATATCACACACGGTTACAACATCAATAGGCTTATTCTGTTCAAAAAGTGTGAGCATTGCAGAAAAAACTTCCTTGTTTTCTGCACGGTAAAAATCATCAGCTGTCAAGTTTTCAAGAGCTACCGCAACACTTTCTTCATCATTGAGCATTGCGCCTAATACTGACTGTTCCGCCTCTAAACTATACGGCGGAATTTTAGCGCCTAAATATTCTTCCATAAAAATGCTCCTTTACGCTTCGGTAATTACAACTTTAAGCTTGCCTGTTACATCAGGATAAAGCTTAACCGAAACTTCAAAAGTTCCTGTTTGTTTAATATCTTCCATTTCAAAACGTCTTTTGTCAATTTTAATATGATGCTGACTTACAAGTGCTTCTGCAATATCTTTATTTGTAACAGAACCAAAAAGCTTACCGTTAGCACCTGCTTTTGCCTTTAAGCTTACGCTGATACCACTAAGTTTTGACTGCATTTCTTTTGCTTCAGCTAACTCTGTCTGTTTTTTGTATGCAAAAGCCTCGTCTTTACCTTTCATATCGTTTATTGCAGCATTTGTTGCCTCAACAGCAAGCCCTTTGGGAAGAAGAAAATTTCGTGCATAACCATCACTTACATTGATAGTTTGTCCCTTTTTCCCCTGTCCTTTAACATCCTGCATTAATATAACTTTCATTGTAATATCCCCTTTTTATTAGTTTTGCTCAGCCAAATATTCCTCAATTACAGCCATTAGTCTTACTTTAGCTTCATTGAAACTGCAAGGCTCAAGCTGAGCGCCTGCCATTGTAAGATGTCCGCCACCGCCGATTTTTTCTAAAATAAGCTGAACATTTATCTCACCTGTTGACCTTCCGCTTATAATGGTTTCGTCTTCAAGTTCCATAATTACAAAAGTAGCTTCTATTCCACTAATCGACAAAAGTCTGTCTGCCGCCTGAGGAACAATTGCTCTGTAGTCCACAGTTTCAGACTTTTGACACTCAGCAATTGCAATGTTACCTTTAATAACTTCCGCACCTGCAACAACTTTTGCTATTTTTACAAAGTTTTCAAAATCATTTCTGAAAAACTTTCTTATTGTTTCAATATCCACGCCACATCTTTTAAGATACGCCGCCGCCTCAAATGTTCTTACACCCGTTTTCATAGCAAAGTCTTTTGTATCAAGCATAATACCTGCAAAAAGTGCCTCTGCTTCCTGTGAAGAAAGCTCTAAACCACTTCCTGCATACTGTAAAAGTTCTGTAACAAGTTCACATGTAGACGATGCGTACGGTTCATGATAAACAAGACTAGGGTTTGCGATAAATTCTGCTCCCCTCCTGTGATGATCAATTAAAACAACATTGTTTTTTAATTCTAAAATTTCAGGATAATCGGTATATACGGGTCTATGAGTATCAACAACAACTATAAGTGTTTCCGGTGTAATAAATTCATTCGCCTGAGCTTCACTTATAACAAGATCAAACTCCTTTGCACTTTTTATTCTTTCAAGCATAAGATTTATAGATTGTGAAGAATAATCATAAATAAAGTTTGACTTTACACCAAGACTGTTTGCAAAAGCACAAATGCCCACACAAGCACCAATTGAGTCCATATCAGGATACTCGTGTCCCATAACCACAACATTTTTGGCTTCAAGAACAAGTTCTTTTAAAGCAAGTGCCGTAACCCTTGCCTTAACCTTAGTAGTTTTTTCATGTTCTTTGGTTTTTCCGCCATAATAAGATGTGTTTTCTCCATCTTTTATTATAATCTGGTCACCGCCTCTACCAAGTGCAAGAGTAAGTGCAGAATTTGCATACTCATCAGCGGTCTGTACTGATTCAAAATCAACACCCACACCTATACTTAAAGTAGGTGCAAACTTGTTTCCGCATTTTATTTCCTTAACTTCATCAATTACCGCAAATTTTTCCTGCTTAATCTGCGGTAAAAATTCATTTTTAAATATAATAAGATATTTGTCTCTCTCGTATTTTTTTATCATTGCACCAAACTTGCCAAACCATGAAAACACTTTTTTATCAAGTTCTGCTAACAATAAACTTCTGTACGTATCAGGTGTGTTCATCAAAACATCATCATAGTTATCAACGCAAGCAACTGCAACAATGGTATGTTGGTTTTCGTATTTTGTCAAAAGTTCTTTTTTATCTGTAATGTCAAACATATACATTACCACAAACGAAGTTTCGTAATCTTTTTTCTCGGCTCTTATGCCATTTCCGGTTACATAAAAACATTTGCCGTTAATTTCAATTTCAAACCCAAACGTTTCTCCCTCAAGTAATGATACAATTCCCTCTTTTAAAAAAATTTCTTCTATGTGCGCGTCAAAGAGTTCTTTATCCCCCAAAGCATCGCCGAATTTTTCGTTATACCACAAAATTCTGCCGTCTTTTTTTATAATTACAACAGGCATTGGTGCTAAAATCATACTTTCTCTTGTTGCAGTATCTGCATGGAAAGTAATTGTATCTATATAGTTTTTAAAATGTCCGTGATTTTGTCTTACAATAGTAATGCAAAGCATAGTTAAAATCACTGTGCAAGCAAACTGGGTTATTCCCCACGCAACATTAAAGAACAATGTAATGATTGCAAGTATATACATAATCGTTATGCACAAAACCAGGCTTATAAAGTTATCAGAACTTCTGTTTTTCAAACAATTCACCTCTTAACCATTTAAGAATCTTCTTCTGTAAATCTGAAGTTTCTTCTCGCATCAACCAAAGCCGCAACAGTAAACAAAAGCGGCAAAATTGGAAATACAAATGATATTCCTACAAGCATAAATATTAAAACTCTGAAGCCAAATCTTATCTTTTTTACATCTTTTAAATACCAGTCAAACAATGAAAGTCCACAAAGAAATAAGACTACATTCAAAATCATATAAATATTGCTGAAAACAACCGCAATTATACTGTCACCTGCAAACATAGAAATAATTGCAGACAAAAGAAATACAAACACTGTGGTTCCGTCTGCCTTAAACCTAGAAAACTTCAAGTCAACAACAATAGTACCAATTGTTTTATTAACAATCACCTTTACTAAAAAACTTAAAATTATTGTTTCAAACAACCCTATTATAATAATCATTGCAGGCAGGAGCATTCGCACCAGAGTCTCGTACTGCTGAAAAATAATTTCAACATTTTCAGGTTTTAAACCAGTTCCAACATTGTTTATAGCTTCAACAATAACAGGCTTTAATGTTTTAAACATTTCATCCACAAACGAAAATGCCTGTTTGCCTGCAAACAAGTCACTGAGTGCAACTGAACCATAATTAGCAACCAGTAAGCATACAAGAACTGAAATTAACGCGTGTGCACCGCCTTTTTTTGTTAAAAGACTATAGCACAGCACAAAACCTGCGGCAACAAATCCCAGTGCGTATACAATAGAGTAGACTATTGCTCCACTTACTGCACAACTTATTGCCACTGCAACTAATGTTCCAGTATAAAGAGTTATTTTTGAATTTTTAAAAAGTGAAAAAGCACCAAAAAGCATAAGCAAAATCGGGCATAACACATTAACTATTGGTAATATGAATGCCACAAACGAAAATATGCAAAATAGCATCAAACTTACAAGCGGTGCAAAAAATATCCTTTTGTTCATACACATTCCTCTAATATAAAACACAAACTGCACTTTATCGACAAAAGTGTTATGTTACAGTATAACATAATAATTTCCAAATTACAAGTTTAATTATAAAAACCTTTATAGGCTTTATACGCCATATAAACATCAAACTTTGAAACTATTTCATATGGTGCGTGCATACAAAGAACAGGAACTCCGCAGTCAATAACAGAAATTCCACGAACTGCGAGGAATTGTGCTACTGTTCCGCCGCCACCGCCGTCAACTCTGCCAAGCTCGGCAATCTGCCACGCACAATCATTTGCTTTAAACATAGCCGTAACCTCAGCAACAAATTCGGCACTTGCTTCACTTGTTCCTGATTTTCCTCTCGCTCCTGAATATTTCATAAGAGCAACACCACCGTTTAAATAAGCGGAATTGTTCTTTTCATAAGCTTCTGCAAAATTAGGGTCATAAGCCGCAGAAACATCAGACGAAAGACACTTACTGTTTTCAAGTGCATTTCTTAAGCAGATGTCGTTATAATCAGGGATGCTTTTTGCACACATTCTGGCAATCATATTTTCTAAAAATGTTGACTGCATACCTGTTGAATCACTGCTTCCTGTTTCTTCTTTATCCACAAGATGACAAATAACAGTAGTTTCAGGAATATTAACTGTCAAAAGCGCCATAAACGCAGTATAAGCACAAACTCTATCATCATGACCATAAGCTCCGATTAAACTTCTGTCAAGACCTACGTCTTTTGCTTTGTATGCAGGAACAATTTCAATATCTGCACGAGCAAAATCCTGCTCTTTAATTCCGTACATATCATTTAAAATTTTCATCACACCAAGTTTAACCTTGCTTGTTGTCTTTTCATTTCCAAACGGAATTGAGCCTAAAATAACATTAAGCTTTTCACCCTCAATAAGCTTGGCTGCTGTTTTTTCCATCTGTGTCTGACCTAAATGAGGCAAAATATCAGAAATACAAAAAACAGGATCCGACTCTTTTTCACCGATAACAATGTCAACCTTTTCGCCGTCTTCTTTATATACAACACCATGAATTGCAAGCGGTATTGTGAGCCACTGATATTTTTTAATTCCACCATAGTAGTGGGTTTTAAAGTATGCAATCTCTGTATCTTCAAAAAGTGGAGATGGTTTTGTATCAAGACGAGGTGAATCAATATGTGCAGCTATAATATTCGTTCCCTCAGTTATAGCCTTTTTACCCATTACACCTAAAAATACAGACTTATCTGTGTTTTTTACATAAAATTTATCACCTGGTTTTAAACTGTCAAAATCCGAAAAATCCTTAAAACCATTGTTTTTTGCCACACTTTCTACCCAAAGCGTACATTCACGTTCTGTTTTGCACGCGTTTAGAAACTCCTTATATCCTTCGCAGAAAGCAAAAATTTCTTTTTTTGTTTCATCGGTTATTTTTTCATATCCGTTCTGATTTTCAGACAATAATTCTTTTTCTAAAATTTCAAAATTTTCTGACATAACTTTATTCCTTTCAATAATAAAATTAATCTTCCTGATTTTCTTCAACTGCCTGTTCAATTTCAGATTCTTTTATTTCAGCAATATCTTCCTCTGATTCAGAATTTGTTTCAACCTCAATTAAGCCTTTGGGTAGATATATTTTTGCCTGGATATTCCCAAAATCTGCATCCGGCACAGTTTTAATTTCTTTTTTACTATATAAAATACCAAGAATGTTTTCCGTTACAAAAACAGGCATTAAATGTAAATCAACAAGTTCTGTGATTTTTGAACCGAACACGTCTTTAATGCTTTTTGATTTTTTAAGCGCTCTTATTAACTCAATTTGGAGAGAAAACTCTGCATTTTGTTCGCTCAGCAATGTTTCTGCATCCTTTATATCAACCAAAGCAAGCAGTAAGCAAACATCTCCAAGCAAAGTACCACATGAAGCCGCAAACTCACCCTGGTCCTGTAAAAATCTTTCTTTATATAACTTTTTAAGCTTTAATGTCTTTACTTTATAATGCTTGTACGCAAGCAAATCCTTACAGCAAAGAGCCACATAAGCCAAAGCATCCGCACTGTAGATATAAAGCGCGTTTAAAAGTTGCTCTGATTTCAAGTTTTTCTTTGCAAGCACAGGAACAAGCAACCAATCACTTTCATAAGCTGAAAGCCACTTAAACGCAGATATTGCTACTTTAAACAAATCTGAAGTTGTTTTTAAATCTCCTGTTAAAACATAATAATCTTTAATTGATAAAGCAAAAAAGCAAACATCATAAAAATCAAGACACTTTTGCTGCCTTAAGTTTATAAACTTTCCGCTTTCAACCTGCATTGATGCAATGTCCAAAAGCATATTTTTAAAATGAAGTGTATCACCTGTCAAATATGCTGCACTAAGTGCATATTCTCTTTTCTTATACAAATCTACGGCATTAATCTTATTTGAAAAAGAACTCTTGATTTTAACTGCAGCATCTTTAAAGGCATCGTTGATTACTTCGTTCTGGCAAGTAAATTGAGAAACGTTCTCAAAATTATATTCTCTTTCAAACGCCCAAATACCATTTACACTATTGGTACGTACAGGATTTCTGAACACTAAAATTGCATATTTGAATTCATTTGTTTCTATGTTGGTTTCTAAAATATTATTTTCTGCCCTTAAAACAAATCTTGCAGCACCACTAACTTCAGGTACACCTTCAAAAATATCTTTTACAAAAATCACATCAAGTATATCATCGCCATAGCCATTAACATCTATTTTGATATAACCGTTACACTCTCTGCCAAAATCCACAACAATATAGCTATACTGTCCTTTATCAATAGGCTGAAGCTCACATTGTGCTCCTGCAACATAAAGCTTGTTAAGTTCAATTTTTGGAATTTCGTGATGTATGCTTTCTTTCAAAGAAACTCCTTTTACATCTTTCCCTGTACCTGCCGCAATTATAGCTTTTGCAGAATACATGTGCTCACTTACAGCCTTATACTCACTTTTGGCAATGTCAAAATACATTGTATCACAAAGAGGTTTACCTTGAGCATTATCCCAATCGTAGTCTTCATAGTCAATCAAAGTCCACTCTTCATCAAACAAATTATTATCAAAAACTTCAATGATTTTTTTATTTTCATCAAACACAGGCGCATCTTTTAAATAAGCATTGCAAACCATACTTTTTACAGTTTCATCTGAAACTATAAATTCCTGTCTTGCACCTGAATAATCAAGGTTAATACTAAATATTATTCCCTTTTGTCTCAATTCGATATCTAAAACATGGTAAGGATAAAAACAAGCAAAAATTGCAATAACATTTTTCCCTTGTTTTAAATAAGGAAGTACATTTATATCTGTCAATTCAGGATTTTTGTTTATTCCACAATCGCCTCTTAATACAGACTCACCATTTATAAAAATTCTATATTTCGACTGTGCAAAAATGCTTAAAACCGCAGTTTTAGGCATTTTATCGCACACAAATGCTTTTCTGAAAAGGCAATATTCGTTAAAGCCCTCCCCTTTGCCAGACCAAATAAGCATTGGCAAATTCTGGCCATCTTTTTTAATTTCAGATTCAAACTTTATATTTTTCATTATTTGCCTCCCGTATATTCATCCACAACCGACCTAATCTTTTGTGTTTTCCCTATAAACATATATACTTTTTCGTATAATCTTACTTTTTTTATGTATTTTCTTGTCTCTTCAAAAGGAATATTATCAGGCACTGAAACCTTTTCATCAATTTTTCCGTCATCAATCCACTTTTTAACATGGGAAATTCCTGCATTATAAGCAATTATTGCCAAATCCTGACTTTTTAACTCATCCTTTAAATAAGAAAGATACCATACACCTATTTTTATATTTGTTCTAGGATCTTTTAAGTCTTGTTCCTCAAACGGCTCTCCCATCTTATCTGCACACCACTTCGCTGTATCAGCTTTCAGCTGCATAAGTCCTATGGCGCCTTTATTGGATAGCGCATTTTCATCAAAGCCACTCTCAGCCTTAATTATACCATAAATAAGATTTTTTTCAACACCGCTTTTTTGTGCGTATTCTTCAACAACATCTGAATACTTAACAGGGAAAAGAAATAAAACCACCATATATAAAACATATATTAAAAAGACTGCAACAACAAGTCTTATCAGTTTTTTAAGTCCTTTAAACAATCCAAAATCTCCTCTATCTTTAATGAAATATCATTTTTCCCATCATTTATAATTTCAAAATCACAGTTTTTTCTATAAAAGTCATCTTCTTTTTGCGCATTTATTCTTGCCAAAGCATACTCCTTGCTTATGCCATCGCGAAGCATTATTCTCTGTACTCTTATATCCTTAGGACAAGATACAAACACTGTTTTATCGCAAATTTTATCAAGCCCGCTTTCAATCAACAGCGGTGCATCAATTACAACAAAAGTACTGCTTTTTGATAAAAATTCTATTTCTTTTGTTATATACTTATGCGTAATTTTATTAAGATTTTCAAGTGCCGTTTTATCATTAAAAACTTTTTCGCCCAGTTTTTTTCGGTTTAAGGTTTTGTCTTCGTTTAAATATTTGTAGCCAAAAATTTCAGCAACTTCATTTAAACAAGGACTCTCTTTATCCATAACCTTATGTGCTACTTCATCTGAGTCTATCACAAGAAATCCAAAATTTTCAAAATGCGAAGAAACAACCGTTTTCCCAGTACCGCTTCCGCCTGTAATTCCTATAATCATTTCGTATCATACCAACTCTCTGCAGATTTCATATCTACTACCAAAGGAACGCTTAGCTTTGCTGCGTTTTCCATTTCCTCTTTCAATATTTTCTTAACACTTTCAACTTCATGCTTTTTTGCATCAATTATAAGTTCGTCGTGCACCTGCAAAATAAGTTTTGATTTAAGGTTTTCTTCCTTCAATCTTTTATAAACCCTTACCATTGCGATTTTAATAATATCTGCAGCATAACCCTGAATAGGTGCGTTCATTGCAACTCTTTCGCCAAACGAACGAAGATTAAAGTTTGAAGATTTAATTTCAGGAATATATCTTCGCCTTCCTAAAAGTGTCTTTACATATCCGTTTTGTTTTGCAAATTCAACCGCTCCATCAAGGTATTGTTTAATTTGAGGGTAAGTTTCAAAATACCCTTGGATATATTCTTTTGCGGTTCTCATTGAAACTTTAATATCCTGTGCTAAGCTGAACTCCCCAATTCCGTAAACAATACCAAAGTTAACAGCTTTTGCTTTAGAACGCATTGAGCTTGTTACCATATCAACAGGCACTTTGAACACTTCAGATGCGGTAATCGTGTGTATATCCTGATTATTTTTAAATGCATCAATCATAGTTTTGTCATCAGACATATGTGCTAAAACCCTAAGTTCAATCTGGGAATAATCGGCATCAACCAAAACTGAGTCCTTACTTGCAACAAACATTTTTCGTATCTGTCTGCCAAGTTCAAGTCTTATTGGAATATTCTGCAGGTTTGGTTCTGTACTGCTTATTCTCCCTGTTGTTGTAATCGTCTGGTTAAAACTTGAATTAATTTTCCCTGTTTTGGGATTTATTACATTATAAAGTCCGTCAGCATAAGTTGACTTTAGTTTTGTATAAGTTCTGTACTCCATAATCATATCAATTATTTTGTGCTCTGATCTTAATTTTTCTAAAACTTCAACATTTGTAGCATAACCGGTCTTAGTCTTTTTAACAACGGGAAGTCCAAGCTTTTCAAAAAGTATTACCCCCAGTTGTTTTGGTGAATTAATATTAAAATTCTCGCCTGCGGATTGATAAATTGATTTTTCGAGCTCAATAATTCTGTCAGACAAAATTTTTGAAAACTCTGAAAGTTTCTCTTTGTCTACTGTAAAGCCTTCAATTTCCATTGACGCCAAAACATTTACCAACGGAAATTCTATCTCATACAAAAGATTTTCCTGATCGTTGTTTTTAATTTTGCTATCAATCTTTTGGCAAAGAAGTGGCAAAACTGCACATGAGAGCTTGTCATCTTCCAAACTCATACCAAGATATTCAAGGCACAAATCACCAAGCTCATAACTATTTTTAGATGGTTCTAAAATGTATGCACCAATGCTTGTGTCGAAAAGTTCGCCCTCAAACCCTATATCGTAATTATTGTTCAAAAACACAATATCATTTTTCATGCCATGCGAAACTTTTTTAATGTTTTTATTTTCAAACACCTTTTTTATTTCATCCAAAAACATCATTACCTCAAATTCGGTAACAAATTCCGCATAATATACTTTATTATCAGCATAAAAACTAAAACTTCTTAGTATGTCATCATACTCCGCAAAATAATATAAGCAATCCGAAACCTTTTGCGCGATAGTTTCAGGCGACTTTATTTCTTCTTTTTCGCATTTAAATTGCTCCGCTTTCTTGTTCTCTATTCCAAGTCGGTCTGCTAAAGTCTTAAGTTCAAGTTCTTCGCACAAGTCTGACAAAGCATCATTATCAAACTCTTTTTGCGTCATATCTTCAAACACAAGCTCGATTGGAACCTGTGTGTCAATTTTTGCAAGGTCATAACTTAAATAAGCAAGCTCTTTTCCATTTGTAATTTTTTCTTTTTGAGCACCTTTAAGGTCTTCTAAATTATCATAGAGATTATCAAGCGACTTGTACTTTGCAATCAAAGAAAATGCGCTCTTTTCACCTATCCCCGTCACTCCGGGAATATTATCAGAAGTATCCCCCATAAGAGCTTTTACATGCACAAACTCTCCCGGTGTTACTCCGTATTTTTCAAAAACTGCTTTATCATCAAAATCGGTAGTTTCTGTTTTTCCCATTTTTGTTACTATAAGCTTAATGTGGGTAGTTTCTGAAGCAAGTTGCAGGTCATCCTTATCCCCGCTTACAATTATGCACTCTATTTTGTTATCACCGCACTTTTTAGAAACCGTTCCTATAATATCATCTGCTTCAAAGCCTTCTTTTTCAAGAATTTTAATATTCATACCATTTAAAATTTCTTTTAAATAAGGCATCTGGTCTGCAAGCTCCTGAGGCATACCTTTGCGTTGTGCTTTATATCCGTCATACATTTTATGTCTGAAAGTTTTTGCCCTGACATCAAAAGCAACACAAACATAATCAGGCTTTTCTTCTTCTAAGAACTTTAAAAATATATTCATAAACCCATGAATTCCATTAGTATAAAAGCCCTTTGAATTTGTGAGAGCCTTAATTGCATAAAATGCACGGTTTACTATGCTGTTTCCATCAAAAATCAGCAGTTTTTTCATATTTATTCTCCTTACATAAGCTTTAACATTTTTAAAAGCATTGGTATACACTGTTCAAAGTTTACCCCATAGAACACTCCCAGTTCCTTGGTTTTTTCAATACACATTGGGATAAATTTTGCGGCTAACGCACCTGCTTCTTTTAATGTTAACCCGTTTAAAAGCCCCGCTAACAGTGTGCTTGCAAAAACATCGCCGGTTCCGTGATACATACCCTCGCACTCAGGCTCTGTAACATATTCAGTATTTCCGTTATTATAAATTGCAATACCTGTCTGCCCTTTTTTTAATACAGCACCTGTTAAAACAATATCTCCATCTGTAATGGAAGTCAGTTTTTTTATAAGCAATTCTATGTAATCTTTTGTAAACGGAGGTTTTAAATACTCAGTATCAGTCATAAATGCCGCCTCAGTGACATTTGGAACTATAATATCAGCCTTTTTGCAAAGTGATGCCATTTCTCTTGCAAAATTCATATCAAACCCAGCATAAAGCTTTCCATTATCTCCCATGACAGGATCAACCATTACTATAGTTTTTTCTTTTTTGAACATATCAATAATTGTCTTCATATACTCAATCTGGTCAAAAGAGCCAAGGTAACCCGAATATATTGAATCAAACTGTATATCAAGACTTTTAAAATGATTTGCTACAGGCAAAATATTATGCGTCAGATCCTCAAAGGTATATCCCTCAAATCCGCCCGTATGAGTAGATAAAACTGCTGTTGGCACAGGACAAACCTCCATGCCTGCAGCTGAAAGAATTGGAAGTGCTGCAGTGACCGAGCATTTTCCAAAGCAGGAAATATCATGAATTGCCATTACTCTTTTTTGCATAAAATCCTCCAATTAATTTACAAGATCGTTTATCCATTTTCTTGATTTGTATCTTTTAAATCCTACTATTCCTTTAACTGCTTCCTCACTGTTTAATGCAATAATAACAACTAAAACAGGAAGTTTTAGCAAAAGCCCTGTTATAAACACCGATGGCACTCCGATAAGCCATACTGCACACGCATCGAGTATAAGACAATAAAGCGTATCTCCGCCGCTTCTTAAAACGCCAACAATATTTACGTAGTTAAACATTTTAAACGGCATTGCAACCGAGAGAACAACTAAAAACTGCCATGCATAGCCTTTTGCAACATTTGAAATATTATATGGAAGCAAGACAATATTAGAGAGCAATAGCAAAGCGACGCCTATTGCTGTGCCCAAGGCAATTGCAAGCACAATAAACCTTTTTGCGTAAATCCATGTCGCCTCTTTATCACCTTCGCCGATTTTTTTGCCAACCATAACTGCTGCCGCACCACCTACACCAAAACAAAGAGATGTTAAAATCTGTTCTGTATTCTTTGCAATTTGATTTGCCGCAACAACTTCTCTGCCTATTCTGCCAAACACCATATTATAGGTACTCATACCAAGCCCCCACATTGTTTCATTTGCGATAACAGGTGTAACTTTTGCAATATACTTACCAAAAAACTCTTTATCAAATTTAAAGTTTTTTACCTTTAGTGCCACAATACTTTTCTTTGCGTAGATATAAATAACAAATGCCACAATTTCAACAAATCGTGCAATAACGGTTGCAACTGCAGCACCTCTTACACCAAGTGCAGGAAATCCAAGATTCCCAAAAATAAGACAATAATTCATTAAGGTGTTAACAAGTAATGCAAAAGCGGTAATTATTAGCGGCACGTGTGCTTTTTCGGTAGAGCGGAGCGCAACTGCAAAACAAAAGCTTATTCCAAACATAGGATAGCAAAAAGCCGCCACTTTAAGATACTCTGCACCAAGCGAAATGATTTCATGGTCATTTGTAAAAATTGCAAGACAGTTTTTCGGGAAAAATATTGCCAAAGCACTGAAAACCACAGAAACCAACACACACATTACAACTGAATATGCAATTGGTTTTTTTAGGGCATCATAATCACCCTTACCAAAAAATTGTGCAACAAAAACTGATGTTCCGCTTGATATTCCGAAAACAACTAGAGAAAATATGAAAAACACCTGATTGCCAAGTCCAACTGCCGCAACGGGAAGATCACCCAGCGAGCCAATCATAATTGTGTCCAACATATTTAAAAAGGACATCAAAAGATTTTGAAGTGCAATTGGTGTAGCTACTTTTAAAAGCAGTGAAAGAAAATCTTTATCCTTAAACATTCTTATTCCTTTCTGCATAATTACTCAATATATTATTTTATCATTATAAGGTATATTTGTCAATGAAACCTAAATATTTAGAGCAAAAAAAGACTGCTTCACTGGGATACGTGAAGCAGTCAAAAAAAGATAGGGATGAATATATAAAAAAGATATTAGCGTGATTTAATGTCTTTCATTTACAAATATTATTATACACGCTAATTATTAACAATTTATGTCTATTTTGTAAACATTTGCTATTTTTTTAGGTTTTTATATTAAAAAACACATTTTTTTACACCATTTTTTCTGATAACTATGTCAATAATTTACACCTTTCTACAAAAATGCATACTTATTTTTTCAATCGCAATATCATTTATAAGCGCTTTTGCGTGTTCTTTTATATATAAATCCGTAAAATCTGTTTTACTTCCATACTCAGAAAGGACTGAAATAAAGTTAAGATAACTTTCTTTAAGACATTTCTGTGTTTTGACGCAAAGATAGTATTCCTTTGAAAGCAAATATAATGATGATTTAACATTACACATATCCATAACCGCAAGACAAGCACAAATCACATTTTCAAAGTCATTATATACAAAAATTTCTGTTTCCTCTTGAGTTAAAATAGCAATATTTGAAACACACGCACTTATAATAAGGTCGCCGTCTACTATTGGCATAAGTACTATGTTAAGCCCCCTGTCCTTTATGTCAAATCCTGCAATATCACTTATACTAAAAAAAATCTTTTTGATTTTTCTTATGCTCTCGGGACTTGAGTCTACAATATCTTCAATTTTTACATTTTCTTTTTCCAAGTCCTTTTGTGTTAAATATACATTTAACCTTTTATCGTCTATAATTTTATACCTCATCTTCTGTTCCCCCTATGTTGTATATAAAAATTATACAACACCAAAGCAGAAAAATAAATACAAAATTTATTCATATTAGTGAAGATTTTAGCACAACTACATAAAAAATGGCACAAAAAAGAGGATGCATACTTGCATCCTCTTATAATCTGTAAAGATTATTTATTGTCGTTAATTGCAGCCTGAGCAGCAGCCAAACGAGCGATCGGAACTCTGAATGG
>JAEIGA010006483.1_pt1 | contig 17825 bp, 28 predicted proteins | sample 9270691 | NCBI WGS metagenome assembly JAEIGA01 (sample SAMN17057246, study PRJNA624740) | gut metagenome | biome: biome; isolation source: fecal sample | host: Bos grunniens | place: China: Xizang | collected 2019 | reverse complement strand
TCGTCCAAGAACTCTCCATTTCGGATACTCATAAGAAAATCGTGTTCTTTTTCTCTATAAGTAACGATTTCTTCTCGTTCCAAGATGTCAAGACACATAATATAAAGTCGAATAAGATGCATCATATGTTTAGCAAGTTTGCCATGCTCAATAGCGTTTTGGTTTCTCTTGCCTATCTTTGAATAATCCTTTACGACATTATTCATTTCTGACCACATAGATTTGTAGTCACGAAGCGGATAGTGATGCAAATTTATATCCATAAAGATTTCAGTATCATATCCTTCTTGAACTGCTTTATCAACATACAACTTAATAGCATCATCTTCAAACTCAAAGTATCTGCGTTTATAATCGTACATAGCATTTTGAATACTGCCGAGAATATGTTTCTCCTGTTGGGATTGGTCTACAAGTCGAGCCGCTTTGTTGTCAAGCCGTCTTAACTGTGCGGTTGCATACCCACCAAAAGAATGTGCTGCTCTTCTTGATAAGAACAATTTTCTTTTATCAAGTAACTCTTGACCTATTGGAGATAAATACAAATAATGTTCCGACTTTAATCCTAAAATCTCAATCGTATTTGGATTACAGTTACTCAGCAAAGAGATGAGTTTGTTGAAAGAATAGATTGTTGTGTCAGTTTCTTCGTTTACAAACTGCTCAAAGTTCTCATTAGTAAGGATTTCATTCTTACGATTTAATGCACAACCTCTAATATCCAAGTCAGATGTTTCGGTATTTGTTCCGTATGCATGAGAGCCACCCAAACCAAGCAGTATAATATTCTTGCCTAAATGCTCATTTTTCTCTAAAAAGCCATACTCAGGCTTCTTAATTTCCGCTTTGATTTCAGAAATATTCATCAAATCACCTCCATTTTGTCAATGAAATGTTGCTTTTATCGTGATTAGTCTTTCGTATATTTCGTATAGTCAATAGTTTCAAATCGGTCAAATACGTCAGGATAAAAAATACCTACCCAAAAATCATCCTGCACATTCTGATAATAAAGAACATCTTTATTCCATTCCTGAACTTCGTCAATAACTTTTTTGCTTAGTAACCCAAACTCATCTCTACAGGCTTCGCTTTCAACTTTGTATGTAATCGCCTTGTAAATTTCTTCGTTCCGAACAATGTTCGCATCTGCTGTTGAGTAGGTAATGCATAAACATATAGTCATAATTATAATTGCGATGCCATCAAGCACCGAAGTTATCAAACATAACAATCCAACACCTATCCAATCCTTTCTGCTGGCAACGATAGTCATAATGATGCCTACTACCAAAATTATTACACATAACCAAAAAATCATTATTATCTCTCCTTGTCTACTTAATTATTCTCTGAAATTTGTCGGTGAAATCAAATTTTTATTGTCTACCAACTGTTCTTATTGTAGATTTTAACTTTTGCTCGCTCAGATTGTTTAGTGCAGAAATCAAGAGCTTTCTTTAAGTCTTCTTCCTTATATAATTTATCAAACTCGTATTCGCTTATGCTCCACTCATTATCAAGTCTAACGCCAACTATATTGGTTGCCCAAATACCGCGAATTTTACTCTTTCTGAGAGCCCATCTGTTTCGTTTCTTATATGCGTAATACACAACCTCATGAAGCCCGAATGGAATCTCTTTCTCTACAATTTTCTCTTCAACGGGAACTCCGTCCCATGTTGTATGGGCAGGATAATTCATTTTAATCTGATATGTTTTTGCCATATTACCTCCTTAAAACGTTGGTTTTATTGTGTCTTTGTCAATCTCCCCATCTTTTGTTAATCTGGGAACGATCCCTTTATCTTTAATGTATTTTCTTAGACCACTTTTTGAAAAGTACATCCTTATTGGAAATTCATATCTATCAAAGTTATACGAAAAACTTCCCCTCATTTCAAATGGGGTTTTAAGTTCAAGAACCGGATCGACTACATTCAACAGACTGTTACCATGAGATTCTCTTCTTTCGGTATAGCCCATAATAATCTTTGGTACCTTTTCTCCTAAAATTTCTTCAATATCTTCCCAATCTGTAATGCTTATTTTTATCATACAAGTGCAGGGTTTCCCATTGTAAAAGTCCAATGTGTTTTTATAGTTATAGTTATCCTCATTGTAATGTACTGATATTTTACTATCAGACCTTCTCCAACCGTCCCATACAAATGTATTTTTATTTTTTGCATCAACGTAGGATTGAATAACAAAATCTCTTACTCTTTCAATGTTGTCGTTTATTTTGCTTTCCCACCACTTGCTCGCACTTCCAAATTCTTCTTTAAATAAGCTATACTCTTTGTTCATTTTTGCTTGGATGTGATTTGCAAGCTGCCTTCTCGCATCTTGATAAACTTGTAAAAACATTTCCTTTTCGTTCCCGACAAACTCTGCGTTAATAACAGCTTTTTCATTTGACAATAATTTGATGCTATCATCAATCAACGCTCTGTCTGGATTAAAAACAAATCCATCGGAATACATATCAATAAACATACTATCGCCAAAATAACCATATTCAGAGTGTCGTAATTCAGGATGAACTTTGTGGCTAAAAACCTCATTTAGTTCACCAGACAAGATATTTTCGGTTGTTAACTTAGAAATGAGATTGTTTAATTTATTCTCACCGCTTTTAACTAATTGATTATTTGAAACAAGCATCAATTCGTTTTTACCTGAACCCTGCAAAGACAACACGTTGCTAGATAAGCAAAAGTTTGAGTATACAATATCTCCATCAAGAGTCTTATCTTCAAACCTAAATTTCATCATAAGAATAACCATCAATAAAGTAATGTAAGAATTTTGATTCAGGTCGGCTAACAAAACCTTTTTGTCTTCTTTGTTTTTTAAAGTATAAGTTTTTGCATATCCTTTATAATCGTAATTTGAACAATCAAACAACTCATATGGGAAAATACCATCGGGTTTCTGCTCAACAAATCTATGATTTCTTCCGTTTTGATGTTGTCCTATAAATGCTTCAGGCACTCTTTCATTTACGGAAAAAATGTTACCATTATTCTTAATAAAGAATCCAAAATAACCATCAGATGTATTGTGATTTGATATGTAGCAAATATAAATAGCATCTTGTTGATTTTGTAAAACTGACAGACATTCTACCAATGTATTAAAAACATATATTTCTTGGCTTACCGTCCCGATTTTTTGAACTGTTCCGCCTCTTTGATAAATATCTACTCGGCACTTCATTAATTCATCGAAGATGATATCTAAACTATTCTCAACAATTTTAGAAAAATCTATTTTGCCAATAAGATTGTTTTTAATCATCTTTGCAGATATATAATTCAAGGTGTCATAAAATGAATTTTCAAACTCGGAAACCCTTTCACTACCAAATAATTCAAATAGTTTTTTTATACATGACAAATCTATATTGTTATTAAACAAGTCTGCCAAAGTAATAGATGCTTTTTCTAAATACCATCCGAAAAGGTTTTTCAAATAAACTATCGTAATTTCGCTCGGCACACTATATGTTTCAGCCAACTTTGAAATCTTCTCATTATAACGTCTGAAGGTATAATCCCATGAATTTAGGTTTATAACTGTCTCGTCTTCGTTTTCAGGTTTTGTGAACTCAGTCCAACATTTCAAAACATCTAATATAAAATCACCATCTATTCGCTTTTTATCCAAGATTTCACCTCCTCCTAAATGTCAATAAAACACTTGTTTCATTGACAATTTATGACCTCTAAAACGTATTTTTTGCTCAAATTACCCTTAATTTCGCTGATCTTTCCGACCAATTCTGCTTTAAACTCTTCGATAACCTCGTCTTTGATGGCCTCTTTTGTCAAAGCGGCGTCGTGAAGTTTAATTTTATATGTATTAAGTTCATCTTTGGCTCTTGCCGTTTCACCTCTTGCTATTGCTACTCTTTCTCTTTCTGATTCAATACGCCCCTCTGCTTGTTCAAGTCTTTTAGAGTATTCATCGAGTGTAACTAAAGTTGCATCGTACTTAAATTTGAGTTCAACCGACTCTTCAAGTTTTGCCTCGTATTCTTCAAGCTTTGCTTTTAAAGCCGCAACCCTTTCGTATTCGTCAATAAGATATTGTTTAATATCCGGCACTGCAACCGAAACAACCTCGGGCTCTTTTACCACGAGAGACGTTTCATCCCTTCGTTTAAATAATTTCATACAATTATTCTCCTTCGTTAACTATTACAGAAAACATTTCGTCAACAGAATCCAGCAAATCATATCTTTTTTCAAACGGAGCAGTTGAACTTTTAGCGTATTTCTGCTCAACCATATCAATGTAATATGTCATCGTGCCGTCATCACCCATATAAAACTCGTCCCACTCTTCCTTTGTCAGCAATCTATGAACGTCAAGTTGCTCGATGGCAAGATTATCAAAACTAACTGTGTTGAATCTGTCTATGATGTCCGGGAGATTTTTTGATAACCAATTATGCCTTTTGTATATAGATTTCTGATTTACCGAGAAATAGTCATTGCCTCGTCTTAACTGTTTATATCCAAGAATGAGCATTTTGAGATTGTTGTCAGCCAATTTCTCGACATCATTCTGTGTTAAGATTCCGTTAATTACATGAATAACTGCATTAGGATATTTCTTAACCAAAGGTATGAATGAATCAGTAGGATTTACAAGAGAAACTCCAATACCATATACAAGTTTTTCGTCAACAAGTCGCTTAATCAAATCCTGTTTTTCTTCAAAATGTTTTTGGTTTACGGTGATATTTGCGATAACTTTTCTTTCTTTAAGTTTATGTAAGAATGGAATTAAGTCCGGGTGGCTTGTAACATCACCACCACCAAGAGCAACTTCCTGATATGGATGTAGGGTATCAACAAATTTTGCATTCAAGATATTACCATGCTTGCCATCAACTGTACTACCCTCGTGGCAGAATTTACATCCCATATCGCAGCAATTTGTGATTTTGATATCCATATTTTCGGCAAATGCAGGAACAAATACATTGTCTTCGGTTTCTCTCACCTTTGTTCCGTCCGAGAAAATCTTTGTAGTGAAGTTTCCATTCTTGTAAAATCCTATCAAATTCATTACTTGTCCTCCTAATTAACCATCATATCCGTATTCGCCAAAGGCAACAATTGTTTCACCTGATGGAGTTGTAAACTCTTGATAAAAGCCCTCAAGATATTCACTGCCTTCATCTTCCCAAGAAATAAATCCAGCATCCTTTAGAATTCCATCATCTATATCTTCTTCATCCTTGTAATACTCATTCTTCTTTACAAATTCTACTGCCTCATCTCTTGTATAAAGCTGATTTTTAACGGGCTTGTCAAACTCCCAACCATAACCACCTTCATACAAATAAAGCTGTTCTGTTTGCCATCTGTCATAATCACTCTTCATCATCATTGTAAGAGAATGAGTGCTACTACTGTTGGTTTCAAAAACTCCTCGTCTTATCTGTCTTTTCATAAAATTCCTCCTTAATTTCCTTTATAAAAATAATCATAATGTTCAGGGTCATGATATGGATTTAACTGGTCAACATAGTTTCCATGCTCATCTTCTACATAAACATATTCGTCTGCTATATTACACCTGCTTGGGCAACTATCTTGATTGTCGTTCCCTGTATACACACAGCTATCACCAAAGAGATATCTTGTTAACATATCATCGTCGTTTAATATTGCATCAAGAAATTCTCTTAACTCGTACGAATGGTCAACATATCCTTCATCAAGCCACTTATCTTCGTTATTTTCATACCATTTTGGTTCCTCAAAACTATACTGTATATTATTTTTATCAAGATAATCTTTGAGCTTGTCCAAGTATTCTTTGTGGTCATCCTGACAAAGAATGCCAGTGTAAAGGTAATCTGCCGTATCAGCTTCATCGTTACTCCAACCAAATTCGCCAATACCGAAATGAATACTTTTACCTATTGTTGCGGGTGCTTTTGAGATAGAAATACTATGTGTGCTACTTGAATTTGTCTCAAAAACTCCTCTTCTGATTTGTCTTTTCATATAATTATTCTCCTTTAAAATACGACCAAACATAAAAATGTTGCGATGATTTGCAATATATGCACCATTTGGTCTTGGATTAAATTAATCTTCTTTCTATTTGCTTTTGCATCATCTGTAACCGCATGGATAATTACATTCCATATAAATGTCATTACAAAGACAAAACCGATATTAAAGTTCGTCCAAAATGCAACCGGAAGCATAATCATAAATGCCCAACTAAAGCTATGCATTATCAACGCCCATATATAATCGTGCTTGTACATTTTATCAGGTGCATTTTCTTCCCAATACTTCTTTTGTTTTGCTGATGCAAGCCAGCCCTGTAGATAATAGTCATCTACGATATGGCAAAATATCATCAGTAAAAATATAAATGTGTTATTCATATACCCTCCTTCTGACAGTCGGGACAATAATCCTTATTACCATCTACGCAATGAATCCAACCTGCTTCTTTTGCCTTGTCAAGAGCATCATTATAACTATTTGCATATGGACTATGTTTCCCGCATTTGTCACAAATCCTATAAGATTTATGTTTTGTTTGAAAATCACTCATAAATAATAATCCAAAAAGAGCTATCCACCATTTATTAAATATGATGGCAAGAACACCCCAACATATCACGCTTATGCTGTTCTTAATTGCCCACGCCCACCAAGCGCCTTTATTCATAAAATCACCATAAAACCTTTCTTTCATCATGTATTATTCTGCAATTGCCTCATACTTTTTATCTTCTCTCCAACCAGCATTATATGGTTTGATAATGTTGCAAACCAAATCTCGACACAAGATCATAAAGTCTCCAATCTGAGAATCGGTTAACTTCCCTCCTCCCCAATCTTGAATGGATTTCAACGTATCACATCCGCTACAACTTCCATAATTTACGAAGGTTAAAAGATATTCGTTTTCGCTTGGTTGATATCTGTCGGCTGGTATCATAAAAAGCTGAGTACCTTGATAATCCCCATCATCTATAACCGTGATTTTTCCCTTGTCATATGTATCATCGTAGCCATCTGCCGGGTTCAATATGTGCTCAACAACCATCTCGACGAGTGTTTTATAATCACATTCGTTTAAACCTTCGGTCTCTCTCAAAGCGACCTCTAGCTTTCCTTTGTTTTCATACCATTTATCTCTGCAATATCTAAGCATTTTTGTTCTTCCTTTCTCCATACTTACAGAAAAACTCTGCATCGTGATTGATGAATTGCATCGTCTGATGCTCGATATAGCAAAGCGGACAATCGAAACGCCATTCTTTTTCGCAATCCTTACATCGCACAACCTCCACAAAGTCAGCTTTGTTTCTGAAGCCGTGACCTACTCCGCAACCACAGGATGGAATTTGTCCATTTTCGTCAAAATCATATCCAAGCTGTGCAACCCTGTCCTTGCATACTTCGCAATACAAACAGTCCTTACAAGTCATTCTTCCATCTCCTTTTTAATAGCTCAAAGGTCTTTTCCCAATCCCTTTTGTATTTCTTGCAACCACCAAAACATTCCGCTTCACAGCCTCTTTCAAGCCACTTGTTTTGGTCTGTTTCGTCCACAAACTTACAAGTGTAACACTTCCCAACTTTCCAATGTTCGCATTTTTCGTCAAAGGAGATTTCGCGACTACAACAGTGTCGATAATAACAGCTAAAACACTCGCCTCTGTCTATGTGGGTCATTCTGCCTTCCCTCCGTCCATTTTTGCAAGAAGGTTGTCGATGTCTTTAATATTAACCGCAACAATTATATCGTTTTCGTCCAAACCGTACATTTCCTTAATTTGTTCCCAAAACTCTTTTCGCGCTTCGGATTTTATTTCGCTATAAAGCATTCCGAGACAAGAGAAACTTTTGTTTGCTTTCTGCAACCTCTCAATCTCTGCCTTTTGTCGGTTGAGCATATCGAATGTTTCTTTTGCAAGCTTAGTTGTTATCCAACATCCCCAATGTTCACCAATAGGAGCGTCACCCATTGCTAAAACTTTTTCCCAAGCCTGTATAACTTCTTCATAATTCATATAATATTACCTCATATAACTCTTAATAATCTTAATCAGCACCACTGCTAGGCGCATACATTCCCATGTGCCGCCTCATAATCCCTAATATTTTTTACAACCGCGATAGCCTTCAATGCGACAACATTATCAGACTCATCATTAATTCCTTTTGAGAATTCAACATTTTGAACATAAGACAGCCATTTATCCGTATTTATTTCAAGCCCGTTTTTTTCAATGTACTTAATGCCGTATATATAAAACGGAAGATCGTCATCATCTTCTGCTATTCCCTCGTCGATTGCAATTGTTTTATAAAACAAGCAATCATCAAGCATTTCTTTCTTCCCGTCACGCCTGTACCACTCTACCATTTTTTGCAATTTGTTTTCTTCAAAACTGCAGTATGGATTGTCAGTTGACAACATGAGACACCGAATAGCGGTTGAATCATCAATAAAATTTTGAGCAAACTCCTGCAACTCTACAGGGGCAGCGTCAAGGCTATACTCTTCAGTTGAAATATCCTCATTAAGAATATCGCCTTTCATATCGAAACAATTTTCGGCGAGATATTCTTCAAGCATTTTATTCATTGTGGTCAAACGCTCTTCTATGCTTCCTTTTTGTTTTGAACCCTGCATATAAACATTGCGGAATGAATCATATACATCCTCTCCGTCCTCGTCTGTTTCGCCAGTGGGAAGATTCTTAATATACGAAGTTTCTGTAATAAATTCATGTAAAAATTTTGCGTAACATTCTGTTGCATATCCGCAATCGCGGAAGTAATGGTAGTTGGCAAGCACAACAAAAAACTCTTTAAGAGTCAAATACTCTTTTATTTCTTTTTCCTCGGAGATTATTTCATTCAGCTCATCAAGCATACACTTCATTTTGTCTGTGTGTTCCGTTGTGAGCCAATTTGAAAGTTTGCGACACAGATCTTTATGTGAAACAACCCAGTTGTCAGCGCCAAAATTAACAAGCATTAAAGCCTCGTTGATTGCTCTGTCAATTACTCCTTTGGTGCGATTATCCGGCGTGAATCCACACTTATTTTTAATAAAAGGATGGTTCGAGAGTTCAATAACTATCTTCGCAAATTCGGCACCGAGACGGTTTTTACCAATCTGTGCGTCATTCATTTTTGTTCCGCTGTTGTAGTCAAGAATTTCCACCTGAATATCTTCGTCTGTACATTCAAGTTTTAGTTCTACGGAAACCTTATACCTGCTGATTTTTTCTTGAAGTTCTGGCGGAAGTTCGGAAAACTTCAGTCCTCTAACATCAAGGCTTTGAACTCGTCTTTGAACATTTCCATTTTCGTCAAGCACCGGGATTAAATTTTTCATTTTGTCCCTTTTGAGCAAAACCTTGCCCGATGAGTTCGTTTTAGTTTCGTATACAATTCCGTCATAGTCAACAATATAATCAATTGTATTTTTTGAAATTGCAAACCCGTCGTTCATATAATCCTCAAACGTGGTCATTCGTTGCACACCATCAATAAGATAACGAACTTCACAGCCATATTCGTCGTATTGAGTACATATAAGAATAGGAAGAAATCTTCCGTCACGCAAAACTCTACGAATGAGGTTTCCTTTCTGTTCTGCCCCCCACTGTTTGCTATATCTCTGTAACGGATGATTAATTATAAGCTTTCCGTTTTTGATGTCGTCTATGATAATATCAACCTTTTCAATTTCTTGTTTAGATATGGGATTTTTTCTCATTAGAACTTCCTCCTATATAATATTCTCGTTAAATCTACATCTTTTAGGCTGCGGATTATTCCCTGTGCGGTCTTGCTCGAAATATTTAGCATGCTGGGCATATCTGATATATCAAACTCAAGCAAACTCAAAATCAAAAACCGAAGCTGATTATTGTCCAAGGAGTTGATAAAATGTCCTACGCGGAGTTCCGACAACTCAGAAGTTTCCTTTTTCCCGTCGCTGTACGGTATGTCTTCGACGCCTTTTTTACCGGAATTTTCAGACCCGTTATCATCGATGCTTTCAGCCGTATGTAGAGCCTTTCTTTTGTCTCTCTGCGTACAATTGCGCAACTCTGTAGTCGCTTTAGCACTAATAACTCTTGTTGCGAATGTAAACAGATTGGATTTCTGCGGATCAAAAGTTTTTATCGCCTTAGATAGCTCGTACCCTGCAAGACTTTCGAAGTCGTCATAGTCAAGCTTTGCGCTCTCATACATTGATTTAAACTTGCCGTTCCATAGCGGCAAGATTACTCTATTTTTTATGTTTTTCCAGTTTTCTTCTAACATAGTATCAACTCCTTACTTATAACAATTACCCCTTAATGAATTGAGGGCATTTTATAATTCTGTATGAACGAATATCGCCCTCGTCATCTCTAATCGTGTTAGGTTCGGCTTCCCAACCTTCGATCGGAATAAAGCTCTGACTCCACGAACATCCGCCACAAGCGTTTTTACATTGCCAACATAGTTGTCCGTTCTCCTCTTGCCTCTGTCGTATCAACTCTTGTTTGCACTCATCCGAACAATATTCTTTACTAGTAGATTTTGTGAAAAAGTACCTTTCGCACACCTTACAGATTCCCACTTTCATTTGTTGTCAACTCCTATTTTGTCATAAAATTATTTTTTCTATTTTTACTATATTTCCTTTTAGTGGATCATGCGCACTTGCATCCCCCGTTTTCCGGACGCTTTTGTTAAGCTTCGTTTTTTCAACTAAGAATTCAACTACATTTCCATTATGAGGAATGTACTGGTTGGTTGAGTTTGTGTGCCTATCGGCTTTGCAATCTGCTAATACACCGTAGAATACTCTGCCGGTATCAAGAGTAATTCTGTATTTTGTGCCTATTTCTGTTCCGTAGTACGAGCCGAGAGCAATCATATAGTAATCTTGTTCTATTCCTAATTCCTTTTCTGCATAACATCGCATAAATCCCTCTTCGTCCGCCCATCCATATGCGCGGATAAATTTATATTGAGGACTTTTCGAGTTTGTTACCGCTTTATAGCTCATCCAAGTTTTAAAGGAATTATTAATGTTGGGAACATCCAGCGAAACATATTTTATCTTTTGAAGTTTTGCCGTCTCGGAATCATCCGGCGTACAGGCGTCTTCACCAACCTGTGCGCTTGTTTGATCTACTGTTTGTTTGCAAATGGTTTTAGCAGTCTGTGCGCTTGTTTGATCTACCATTTTCGCCGCTGATGCGAGCATGACAATTAGAACGATTAATAGTGTCTCGATCTTTTTTTTCATTTAAAACCCTCTCTTTTGTAAAAATTTTTAAAGGTGTATTTACTTTTTTTGCGAAAGAAAATAACAAAGAGTTTCGTGAGAACAACAAGTCTTTTCGTATTGGATTGCTATAGGCCTCACAAATGGCCATTTCGGAACCTTCCGATATTAATTTGAGATATGTATTTTGTTGCTCCTTTCATTTTTTAATTTGGTCGAAATACACAAAATAAGCATTTATGGAAAAATAAGTCTTGATTTTCTGTGCTAAGTGTGCTATAATACACTTACAAAAGGTTACAAAGGTATTACAAAAACATAACGCATCTGAAACGACCAATTTCATTTTTTTGTTATTTTTGTGTAGTACCATGCAAGCTGTGGCTGATAGTTTACCAGACCGTAGCCACAGAGTGCATAGTAATCTGTTTCGGATTTTCCGTTCTCGCTGCGACCAACAGCTTTGGAAAATCAAGTTCTTAATTCTGGGGTAGTGAGCCGACCAAAGCATTGCTACCCCTAGAATTTTTGTGCCATTTTGGGGTTTCCCAAAGCACGAGTTCATTATAGCACAGAATATCTGTACTTGTCAACAAAAAAACAGGCAGAAGTGTGTATTTTCTGTACTTTTGTAAGATGTGCACAAAAAGAGGTGTGTGATTTTAGTGATTTTGAATAACATCTTATCATTATTAAAAGAACAAAACAAGAAGCAAATCGACCTTACGAACTATCTTGGTTTAAGCAAAAATGTTTTTACCGAGTGGAAATCAGGTAGAGCAACATCATATATGAAACACCTGCCTAAAATTGCAGAATTTTTCGGCGTTTCCGTTGATTGTTTGTTGGGAAAGGAAACTCCAACCGTAGAAAATAGTTTTACATATGCTCTATATAACGAGCTTGCTCACGACTTATCCGAAGATCAAATCCAACAGCTCAAACAGTTCGCCGATTTTTTGAGGAGCAACAAAAAATAAAAGCAACTAAAACGCTTATGCTCTTTATCCAAGAACAATTATAGTCCCCGTCATTCTAAAATCAATATGCAGTAATGAGTAATTGCATATTAATTTCAATTTTTATCATTCGAAATTGAATACTCATTATTGAGTAAATCATATAAAAAATGAACATTATAATGAAAGAGACCAGTAATTATGCCATACGGAGAAAAGTTAAAAACGATAAAAAAAGATAAAAAACTTACAAACGCCGAAATTCATAAGGTGTGTAAAGTACCACTTGCCACAGTCACAAGAATATTTGACGAGGAGTCTCAAGGTGGAAACTTCGAGACATACGTATCTCTTGCGAGAGGATTGGGATTCTCGCTTGATGAATTAGCTGGACTTAAACAGCCGGACGAGCAACCTCTCGCAGCTCCTATTATCGAGACTTTTAATTCATATTCTGAAATTCTCAAAGAAAAAGACGAGAGAATTCAGGAGTTAAAGGAGCAAAACGCAAAATTGGAGGCTGCATTTAACCAGTTCAAGGAAGCAAACGATAAAACTATCAGCACGCTTGAACACGAGAAATCCGATATACGCACTGAAAAGCGTAAAATAACCTCGGCGCTTCTTGCACTTGTTCTTATTTTAGTGGTTGGTCTTCTTATTGATTTATTTAAAGGAATAGGGGCAAAATGAATATCAATTTTGAATTTCCATTGAATGAAAATAAAGATAAGGCATGAAGAAATAAAAAAGCAAAGCCCCTTTTATCGTACAGATAGTGCGATATACTATAAGAGAGGTGACGCTAATGAATCTTGATAAAGCTTATGAAAAAATCCAAAATAATGGCATTTCAGTTTTACATTTTGGATTGCCAAATATAAAGTCCGTATCCATTGAGACTGGCGGAAAATATGGGATATTTATCAATCACGAAGAAATAGAAAACTCCGACGAAGAATTTATCGTTGCTACGCATGAATATGGACATTGTATGACCGGCTCTACTCACCCACCATATAGCCCCTTGGACATTATTTCCAAACACGAATACCGAGCAGACCGCAAAGCGGTATTGGATTTTCTTCCGATAGACAAAATAAAATCGGCTATCAAGCACGGGTGTCATTCTGCTTGTGAGTTTTCCGAGTATCTTGATGTACCTGAACAGTTTGTTATAAAAGCATTCCAGCACTATACCGCAATGGATTTAATTTAAAAATAGGCATATAAAAAAAAAGACCGCCCACGAAGGGCGGTCTTAAATTTTACTTTGAAACAGTAGTTCTATTGCCTGTTTTTCCATTGTGTGTATTTATCAAATATAATTCGTTCCGCATCTTCTTGGTCTACATTTATATCGAGTGATACCTTTACTACAACATCAGCCATTCCAAAAGATTTTGTAACACTATCAACATCTCGAAGGGTGTATCTACTTTCGATTTCGTCATGTTCAAATCCGTTTGCATTCCAAAAACGACCAATCCATAGTTTCTTTGGTGCTATATTTGTATCAAAGGTTTCAGGATTTGCTTCAAAAACTTCTATATTGTCGCATTCGTTTTTTGCACAGTATATTTGTGCTTGTTTCTCATCCGTAAAAATGGCTTTAATCTCGTAGTCTTCGTATTCACCATCTGTTATTACATACACTTTCATTTTTGCCTCCATAAAATACACGATTCGTTGACTATAACAAATTCATTGCTACCCATCTTTTTGCACCTGTTAATGTTTTGCAACTCATTAATACAGTGTGCGCATCATGGTTTATCACATCGAAGATCCCGTCGGATGTCTCAGCAATCCAATAAAATTTGCCATCTGCTATTTTTAAGCTCCATTCTGTCGGTGTTCCGTCATCCAAGTCACAGTCATGCACAATAGTCCATTCTCTTTCCATCTGCTTGCCCTCCTGCTTCCTCCGTAGATACATCTCTAGTTTCTGTTTTCATAATTAAATAGTGGAAAGAATACACATTAAGTCAATAATCACGTACACCATTATCCAATCCCTCAAATGTAAAACAGTGTTTAAGCCTAATGTGTATTCTTATCCATATTCTAACATAAAAAACTTCACTTTTCAATGTTTTGAAGTTTATCCAAAAATTCTTTCTAATCTTTCCGCCGCTTCTTCCCTTGCAGAATCATCGTCTGCAATATATCTCAGCGTAGTTTCAATACAAGTATGTCCTACCGCACGTCTTACAAATTCAACATCTCTTGTATCATTGTATAGTATAGTACAAAACGCAGCTCTTAGCTTGTGGGGGCTAACAGAATATCCAAGTCCTTCAAGCGAATACTTTTCCACTATTCTAACAACACACTTCACGCTAACTCGTTTTTTCTGATTAGAAATAAAAAGGGCGTCGATTTTCTGACCTGCCAACTTTTCTTCCCTGTCGGCAATCCAATTTTCCAACGCTTCTCTTATAGCTCTATTCATTCTATATACATGCGTTTTATGCCTTTTGTCTATAACCTTTACAGTTCCAGCGATAAAATCTACATCATTAACATTAATTTCAGTTAGGGCGGTTTCTCTCATTCCTGTCATTGCCAAAAGCGTTATTATTGCTTTATCTCGCATTCTCCAAGGCGCTGATTTGTTTTTTGCGAAATCACTTCCTGCGCCGTTGTCTATACACTCAAGAATAAAATGAATATCGAAAGAGTCTAAATTCGTTCTCTTAACGGCATCTTTCGAAGTTGGTCTTTCGATACAATCCATTGGATTTTCTATTATTATTCTTCTCTTTCTTAGGTATTCAAAAAATGAATTGAGTATAGAGTAGACTTGCTTCCTGTATGAGAATGATGTTTCTTTTGGGTTTCCATCTTTATCAACTGTCTGCTCAATGCTATGTAAGTATCGCGTAACATCGGTTTCAGTAATTTTTGTCACGTCTACCGATTTCGTATCTTCACTTAGAAATTCAAGAAAACAACGTATTTTCCTTATATATTCTAAGCTTCCCATAGATTCTTTAGATGATGTTCTGCTCAGGTAATAATCTCTAACGCAGTCCGGCAGATTTCCCAACCTCTTATCTATCAATTTTTCGTTGTTGATTTTATGTTCTAATCTTCCTTCCATATTAACTTTATCTCCTTTCAGCCCTTTTTCTTAACGTCTTTGCTGATTCATACATATCTTCGATTGTTTTTGCTTCGTCAAACGGGGCATCTTCCGTGTCATCGCACCCGTCTTCATTTGCGTTCCAGCTAACTATCTCACCATCTTCGTCCAACTCTGCCACTATGCCATCCATTGTACCGCCATCAATGATATATCCGTTAGGATTTATAATCATATGTCCGATGAACTCCATATCAAATGCGGTAGCGAGCGCACCCATCATTTTGCTTGTCATTTTATCAGACTCGCTTGCTTCAGGCATATCTGATATATGATTATGCACTACAATAAAACTACTTGCGCCCGTAAGCAACAAGAATGTAAATATAGGCTGCATTGGTGTTGGTGTTTCGTTGAGTCCGCCTTGCCCTACCTTACAGATTCCCTTTGGTGCTTTAGTATGGTCAAAAGCTATAACATATGACACTTCAGCGATTAAACTGTCCATTTTAAACGTTCTATTTAACATATCATAAATGTGGTCTGTATACTTTAACTCTCCGTAGTAATCGTAACACCCAATTTCTTCGAGTATTGCGTGGCTAAAACCATCCTTCACCATTATATATTCTCTTATTTTGCCCGTTTCCACGTTAAGCTCCTCCAAATCTTAAAATTCTATATCGACATTGTGGAAATAACACCCTTCTTCTATATACGCCTTAACATACTTGAGCAACTTTTCTTCGTATTTTCTAATCCATTCTGTTGTTTGTTGCTTCTCTTGTTCCGTCAGACTATCCCACATCTGTCTTACCGTCATATTGTAATCGTGTTTTACCATCCATTCGCTTACCGCAGATCCGTTGGATAGTTTTAATCTATGACAATCTCGGTCTATTATCATTTCCGGAAAACAACTACTTTCGCCACGCCCACCTTTACCGCACTTTTTCCCACGATATTTTTGTTCTAATTCACGCATAAGAAAATACTTTCCTATCTGAACTCTATTTCTCTTTTCATCGCGTTCTTTTATCATTTTTTCGGTAATAACACCATTTTCTCTTGCAATCTGCTCTTGTTTTCCCTCAGGAGGCACCCAGGCATTATGATACCCGCATACTGTCGTTGCCCAAGATCTCGCCTCTTTGTCTTTGGCCGACATCAGATGGTCGTCAATCGAGTCCTTTTCGGCAAGCGTGTCCCTTATACGATCTTTATAGTGCCATTCCCAAAATTTTTGTGAATCCACTTTGACCGCCACTGTATGTGTACCGTTGCTATTATTTTCAATCCGTTTAAATACGAAACCCAACATTATAAACACAGGGCATAATATTAGTCCGCTTCCGTTTTCTGTGCAGAACAACGCAACCGGCGACATACAAAAGAATAACCATGACAAAAATTCCATAATAAATTCTCCTTTCTCGCATATATTTGCATTATAGCACACTTAACAACCACCAGCAACCGACTTATAGTAAATTTGCGAAGCTTGTTGCCTTGTTTTTCCAATGATATTTCCGATTTCTTCAAAAGTTTTCCCTTCTGACTTTAGTTGCTTTACCTTGTCAACCGTTCCGTCCGCTATAAGCTTACTCTTGTATTTATAAGGACGACGGTATCTTTCCCAATTATCACTCATGTTTAATCTCCTTTCTGTTTTAGAATACGAGTTTTATCGCCCTAAAACCCATAACATTCTACTACATCTTTATTCTCGCTATCATAGTAATCGTCATTTAAAAATTCCCAAACGACAATTTCGTTTGCGTTTCCGTATTTATTCATGTTTCCATATTTCTTTCTGACCTTTTCTGTTGCCTCATCAAGAGTGTTAGCAATAACAATACCACCAAAATCACCCTCGTTTATACTGTATCTGTATAAGTTTTTTATATTCATATTTTTTCCGCCTTAACAATATAAAAATACCGGACATCCAAATTCGTTTCTCCAGATGCCGTGACGCATCAATTCTGCCTTAATTTCCTGTGCTTTTTCTTCAACAAATTTGTCCCATTCTTCATCAGAATAAATATCATCATCTACATCCAAACACAACTCTGCCTGATCTCTAATTAAAGTATTAATGTCATACTCAACATTCTCATACTTGCTGCTACTACCTTTAAAATCGTGTTTCGGTTCTACTGAATAAAAGTTCTTCATATTTTTATCTCCTTTTCAATTAATGTTTCAAAAAATAAACATGCTGTCCTTTTTTCAAAGTCCAGCATGCTTGACAATTTTCACACTTACCACCGCAAGGAATCGCATCCTTTGGAATAAGTTCATTATTAAATTCTTTTCCGTAAACATAGGTCATAGGAAGGTTATAAGGATTTTCCGGAATCCAGTTGCTCCAAGCACTAAACACTATGCTTAAATTCTTCGGTATTCTTTTGCCTTTTGACAAGAATTCATTTATAATTTCATATTTTTTAGTGAAGCATAAGTAATGTGTATCTTTGTTTTTA
>JAEIGA010006482.1_pt1 | contig 17826 bp, 5 predicted proteins | sample 9270691 | NCBI WGS metagenome assembly JAEIGA01 (sample SAMN17057246, study PRJNA624740) | gut metagenome | biome: biome; isolation source: fecal sample | host: Bos grunniens | place: China: Xizang | collected 2019 | reverse complement strand
TTACGTCAGAGAGATTAAGACGATACCATTGTTCACCAACAGGGACAGAAACACCAGCCCAATTGAAGTCTTTTGCTTTAGAACAAGCATCATCTACGATGTCCTCAGTTTCATATACTTTTGCAGAGAGAGCAATTTCGCCATTAGAGGTCAATTGCAAATACACCTCCGACAAACCAGCAGAGATCAACTGTTTCAAAGACATCTTGCGACCATTGTAGTCAAAACTTTGTTTGCTCCAAAGTTGATAATCTTTAGCCGCAATGTTGTAGTTAGAACTTTGATTAATTGTTTGTCCCAACAAACTTGCTTCAAATTTCAAACTAACCGAAGTAGTTGCATTTGACAAGTTAGTCAAATAAAGAGCCAAAGTAGGATCATTTGCCTCCGCTTTCAATGGCGACAAATTCACACGATACCACGAACCCGCACTGAGCGCAGGTTTGTGTCCATTAGCCCAATCAAAGTCAATCGCATTGGCTTTGGTTGATCCATCACCCAAACCAATGGCCATTACCGAAATGGTCATTAACAAAGCAATGGTTGATAGTAAAAATTTACGCATACTTAATTTTTTAGGTAAGTTAATATTAATTATTAGTTATTAGTTATTAGTTATTAATTCCTCATTCCTCATTCCTCATTCCTCATTCCTCATTCCTCATTCCTCATTCCACATTCCTCATTCCAACTCTCTCTCCCATCAACGTATAATACTCTCCATTGTGGAGTATATATATCACTCCGTCAATCATTATCAATTTTGGTTTATCTACAACCATAACATTATCCACCGAAGAAGATATATGTTTAATGACAGTGAGATCTATTATTCGAGTACACTCATTATCGGCTGTTATTTCATAATCATACTCACCTGCTTCGTAAATATAAGCATCTGCTACTTCATAATAATAGCCATTTTGCAAATCTACATCACTAACAAATACTGTGTCATATTCCACTTCTGGGATAGTAAACACAACATTCACAGTAACAACGAGCAAAGTATCTTGATTAACCCACACAGAATCAACTATAGTTGCAGGCTCAGAATACAACTCACCATTATAGTCATACATTTTACCTTGACACAAAGTAGTATCTTGTTCTGTAACGACTGTAGTTGTTATGTGTTGCACACTCAACATAATGTGTTCGTCGCACTCTCCCGAAGTTTTTATCATCAAGTCATATTCACCAAAATCAGCTATTTGTTCACCTCTGTATATATATGGCAAATCCACCGCACGAAGTGCAAGTGTATCATATTGTAGTTCCGGTGCTGCGAAATAAACACGAGTAGTAGTAATAACAAAAGTATCTTGATTAACCCAAGCCGAATCAACTATAGTTGCAGGCTCTGAATAAAATTCATCATTGTGTTCATAAAGTTTACCTTGACAAAGAGTAGTATCTTTTTCCGCCACCACAGTCTCATACTTATGCACCACATGCAACTGCACATCACCAGAGCATTGTCCGTACAATATCGAAACCACAGTATCAGCCATTTGAGCAACTACAGCCTGATTTTCGTACAAATAAGGGAGTTCAGCATAACTCAAATAGAGTGTATCATAGGCAAGCGCTATTGTGATGAACTCAACATTTGTTGTAGTAATAGTCTTTGTATCATCATCGGTCCAAGCCGTATCCACCAACACAACATTCGCAGTATATTCCACGCCATCGCTATGTTTATACACATCACCAGCACAAAGCGTAGTATCAACTATCTGTTCCACAGTCATTACCTTATGGTAAACATGCAAATTAAGCGTATCCGAACAATACTGCTCATCATACACCACATTCGTATAATCGCCAAATGCATTAATAGCTATACCTTGATATTTATAATCAGCGACCTCTTTTTTAGTTAAAGCCAAAGTATCGTATATAACATCGTTAGGGGCAAAATAGAGATTAAGTCGATTGACATAAAGAGTATCTAAGGATTTACTCCAAACAGAATCGACAAAAGAGCAATCGTTTACATAATTTTTTCCTTCATATTTAAATCTCTTACCTTTACACAACGTAGTATCTTGCTCTAAGACCACAGTAGTAAAAATAGGTTTAACGTGCAACAATACACGTTCATCGCAATCGCCGTCATTATGAATCAACACATCGTGGTCGCCAAAGCCCTCAATCTCATATTGCTCTCTATAAAGATATGGCAACTCCGATGCCTTAAGTACAATAGTATCGTATTCAATCTCAGGTTCTGTGAATGCAATATTGTATCCATACACTTCATACACGACATCCGACACCTTCACAGTATCATAAGCAAAGACACCAGCCTCAGTAGTAACAAAATCCTGATAACGGAACTCTTTACCTTGACAAATAGTTGTATCAACGAAGTTTTCAACGAACGCAACTTCATTAAAAATAATACGAGGCACCACTGATTCAGCATGAGAGAAATGCGCATACAAACTTTCACCCTTAGCTTTCACATCCATCAACAAAGCAGGATCGAAAAGATACAAACTATTCTCAGCCGTAAAATTATATTCAGCAATCGTTTCACCAGTACAACTACCGCGAGTTATTGCAAGTTGACAAGACTCATTGCATTGCACATACATTGCATACGAATCAGCAATATTCTCTGGCAATATTTCATAGACATTTTGAGCTTGCGAAGATACGAAAGTCATACCAGGCAAGAAAGACAAAATATCATTACAAGTAGAGTTATAACCTGTGTTATAAGGATAACACATCAAACGTCCGCCATTACCGCCTACTGGGTATATACAGATACGTATAGCCATTGTAATCGTCTCGAAACCCGCCTCCTCCAACTTTTGCTTAATAGTTTCAGCAGTAACATCGCGAGCCTGATTTTTTGGTATTACGACGCTATACAACAACTTATTAGAAGTACAATTCTGATATATATCAAAATTCACATCACAATCAGAGTATAGATAAGCCGTAAATCCGTCAAGGAACAAATTAGACGAACATTTAAACCATATTGAATCAGTAACTTGCACATCAAAAGGGAGATAACCTAGTTGAGATGCATCATTCTTACACTCACAATAGTGGTCAGGATAAGTAGGTTTATATCCTGAGCAATCAGTATCAGCGAAAGCGCATATAGCATTGACTATAAGCGCAAAAAACACAACATAAAATTTACAAAAACTCTTCATTCTAATATACAGGCCACTATTGACCTACAAAGTTACAAATTTTTATTAAATTATACAATACTTTTTTTTGATTAATTACCATTTTTTTTTAAAAGGCATTTGGCGGAAAGTCGGCATAATTCATATCCCAAACTCTCCCCCTAAGTTAGGGGGAACCGACGAACGCAGCAAGAGCAGAAGCAAAGTTTACTTTGATTATGCCTTGCAAGGAGGAGGAAGACGAAGTCAATGCCCAAAGGGGGAGGGGGTATGCAAACTAATAAATCACCTTCATTGATTCATTCTCGCCCACCACCACATACACACCATCCACTACGAGGTTGACATCCACCGAAGTTTCCACCCAACCGCTATAAATCAACTGACCAGTAGCCGAGAACACACCCACATATTGAGGATCCGACACAGCGATATTTATACCCGTTGCAGTTCCCATTACAAAAATATCACTACCATCAGCAATTGTAGGCACATGTCCACCTGTAGGAGTATCGCCATTATTACCACTACTTGGACGATACTTAATTTTACCAATGCGAGAGACAGAGAGAGCATGCGCACCTTCATCATTTACAGGCACATTACCATACAAGAACGCTATTGTAGGTTCAATTGTCTCTTCACCCCCAAGTGCATCGAAAGTCTCATAATTCATAGTACCATTATACACAAATACATTTTCATTGTCAGTCATCATTTGTGCAAAAGTAGAATTACCTTTTACCGCAAGCTTAGAATTAGACTCTGTGTCTGTTTGATTTTCTATTCCATTTTCAGAGTCAACTTCTTGAGCAAATACACCATCACCATCGGTAAGTCCGCCATAATTAAATTCATATAAATACTTTTCTTTAGTTGCATCATATTTTGGATCAAGCACTTTTGATGAAATCGTTGTACCAACAAACTCTCCACCTTTAATAATATGAGGACCTGTCGTACTTTCAAAGATAAGGAATTTACCAGACCAATAATCCCATTCTTGACGTGAATCTTCATCTTCATCGCAACCTACACAATAAGGAAGAAGTATCGAATAAGTCTCACCTCGCTCCATCAAAGGATCATTTTCTCCATTCTGTAAGAACTCCCATTTCGGATCATATACATACTCCTCATATGTTCCATATTCATCCTCATACTCCTCTACCATCAAGCCCCAATCTGCTGTATTCTTATACATATAGCAATTCGCCTCTTGCCAATTGTTGGTCTTATATGGTATAAGAGGATATTTTCCTACGTCAAAACCCTGACTCTCTGCCCACACAATATAGTCATTATATATCATATCAAACGTTTTATTCGGATGTATAACCATAGCGACACCAAAGAACGCAGCAAAATTTGCATTATGCACAGCTTGATATTTTTTTGTTTGCTGACGAGGATTTTCATCTCCATCAACATTTAAAGAATAGTTAACCAACTCTGCCTCTGTATAAGTTTCCATTACATACACATTCTCTACATCAAATGGAGCTGTAAATGTCATCCATGTGTCAGCCGTAGCTGTAGTAATGTAATATACCTTATCTTCAATTCTATAATCTTTATCATTAGCTATATAATGTTGATATTGTTCTCCAACTGAAGATGGTTTTACATACAAATAAGGATCTCCACTTGGTAACGGACTCTTGACTGGAGCTGAATACGATTCATCATTTATAGTTTCATGAATATCAAGATCTATAGTACAATACAATAGATTAGAAACATGTTCTGTTTGTACTTCACCATTCATAGCAATTTCGATATCACCACCAATCACACCACCATAACCTGCATAATCAGCCGCAATCTCTGTCATACAAGCTTTCCAGAAGCTTACTTTTTGATCAACCTCAGGTTTCGCAGCAGGTTCAAAGTCTGGATCAAACCAGAAATTGAGGAAGTCATCATCAACATTGCCTAATGTTCCATTATTATTTGGAGTAACACTATTCACATTATAACCATCAGGAACATTGCCTACAGTAGGCGTAACAAGTCCATTTACACCATCGCTCCATCCTCCTTTCTTTCCTGTTTCTGGATTTTTAGGATACTGATACAAACCTAAAGCGTCTCCAGTAGGTCCATTAGTTGGCGCACCACCTTTTGAAGTAGGTTCAGAACAAGCACGCATCATACAGTGCGAACCTCCATATACATAAGTATTTTGTGGACAACGCAAACAAGAAGTAGTCGTGCCATTCTCATCCATCAAATAATATTGACGATAGCGCTCATCAACTGGCATTGTTATCACAGTGGTTGTACCATCATTGAAATTTACAGTACCGCCAACACCATCGCTACCCACACCAGTCGCAAGAGTAAAACCGGCAAACTTACCTTCACGATGTGAGATTGCAAGTGTACTTGTATAGTTATCACTAACATTTTGTGCGTTTTGCAACTCTACCTGACCACCATTGAAGTTAACCACAGTTTTAGCAGTACCCAAATCAATTGAAGGGGCATTGTTCACTTGCTTTTGTAGGCTAAGGAAACCATTGGTGCGAGTAGTTTCAAGATTCTCGGATGTTACAACACCTCCAGTAATTGTTCTGGTGATAGATGTAGGCCAAATATCATCGAATGACAAATGTGTAGTAGCAGACATATCAGACGACATCATGTGCACTTGAACAGGAGATGACACTTGGAATGCACGACCAGCGATAGACGACATAAAGCAACCATAATGACTCTTAAGCAAGTTACGATCACGAGTATGGATAGTAACATCAAATGGGTTGTTAGTATTACTCAAGCTAGAACATTCAAAGACAAGCACACCACCAGATCCTCGAGCATAACCTTCAGAAAATGATTCACCATTCTCACGATTAAGGAATGAATGTCCATCAATAGTTTTGTAACGACTATAAATATAACAATCTTCGAGATAAATATCTAATTTAGATCCAGCCTCACCACGGAATAGCCATACACCTTCTTCCTGTTTTGTATAACCAGTAGAAGCATAAGGGGCAAAACCTGTAATATAAATACGGGTAGAAACACCACTCTGATTTACTGGAGCCATGATAGCACCAGAGATGGCCTTTTCACTACTATTGACATTATCTACAACCTTAATTAATTTGTAGGTTTCCCCAACTCTTTCATATATATAACAAGGTGTCTTGGCATTACTACCACGCTGTGTAGTAGGAGTTGTAATTACTGTAGAGCCATCCATAGTAGAGGTTTCTCCATATATATATAGGTAATCGAATAGAGCCTTTGTTCCTGTGGCAGCATCATACGCATTAGTCAAATCAACAGGACGACGTTGATATCCTTCGAAGCTACCACTAAGGTTGGTAATTTTTGAAGCAATACCTGTATAGATACCAGTATTAGCAGGATCAATGATAGAAGACTTAGTACCCAAAAGTTCAACTATAGCTAATACTGCATTAGCGTCGTTAGGATTAACTATAGTAAGTATAGCATTGTCAATAGCCGCATCTGGAGTCCAAGTGATAGACACTGGTACATTTACAACCCCTGTAGCTGTCAACGATGATTTATCAAAGTTAGCAGTAAAGTTAGCATTATCAATAAGCACATCAAAGTTTGCTAGGTTAATCGCAGTTATTGTGAACTCCTTGGTTGGTTGTTGGTCAGTAAGCTCTAATTTAGTAACATCGGTTATTACACTAGCATTACCTACTATAATTAAGTTAGAAATCTCTACAGCCTCTGAATATGGACTCGAGTACTCTACCTTTACATAGCGAGTGGTATTGAGCAATCCTTGCTCAATTTCGCTACCATCAACTACACGTGTTGTAGGATCGGTCTCATACCAATCGGCATTATTAGCACTCTCGCGGATAGTCCATACACCACGATCGGATGCAGTTTGGTTGAAACGAATGACATTAGGTGCTCCTTCAAATGCAAATGTGAACGAACGAACTGCATTAGGCGATGCGTTCTGCAAAGTAATGGTACGTGTATCCATATCCCACTTAGCATAGTTAGATGCAATAACCAAATAATGGAAACGATGAGCATTATCGGTAGCTAACTGTATAGGTAATTCTTGAGGAAAAACAAATGAGTACAATGGTAATTCAAAAAATAAACCCTCTTCTATATTCTTAATATAAAGTTGAGCCTCTTTTTCCACTGTTGCTTCACTTTCAATAATTATCGTTTGCTCGGCATACACACCTTCGTCTAATGCTGGCAAAGAATAAACATTAGGTGTAAACTGAGAATCACTTGTGTAAACGATCAACTCCTCAGTTGAGGCATATTGAATTGTAACACTCTTAGTTGTAGGGTTCTCAGGATCTGTTGAAATTGGCAAATACAAAGCATCCTCATTCGCCTTAACTCCTTGAAGTGGTGTAATATAGAAACTATTCAACTCGCCATTAGATGGGCTATCGGCATTAGAAGCATAAGATATACGCACATATCGAGTATTAGGACGCAACGACATGCTGAACTGCTTGCCTGCAGGTATCTTAGCCGAAGCGTAAGTAGTATTCCAGTTACTTCCGTTAGGGCTCTCTTGTATTTGCCAAGCGTTGTTACCTGTAGGAGTAAATACCAATTGGTCTGGCACGCCAATGAAGTACATCGTCCACTGACGCGATGTATATTCACTACCAGCGACATCGGCAAAACAGATAGCATCATTAGAGTATGAAACATTGGCACCAGTTTGAGAAGCGATAGTAACCGCCTGATAAACTGCCGAAGAGTTGACGTCAACACGCAAGTGGCGTGGGTCTCTATAAATGATAGCATCATAAGTATTAGTGAATGCCTCGTATAAGTTGCTCGCAGCAATAGAAACTGTAAATCTAACATTGTACTCACCTTCGGTCAATGGGTCAACCTCAATTGTACCCTTAGAAGCATTAATTTTTATGATAGAAGCTCCAACTCCTCCTGAAGATGTGATATTCAAAGCACCATCGCTATTAGTAGTAATAGGATTATCGTATGTTTGACCGAAATATAGTTGTGGCAAATTCCAAGTAACTTCTGGAGTATGCTTCTTGACAGTAACCGTTGTAGTCAATTCACCTGAAGCTTGGAAATAATCGTTAGCCACTTGTGAAACTTTGATAGTATATGTACCAGTAGCAAAGTTACCCGAAGGTTTAAGCATACCATCTTCAATCACCAAAGCAGTACATCCCTCAGGAAGAGTAATAGTGATAGGAGCGGTATTGTTAGGGTCATTGCTATCAAATATACTGAATGGAGCGTCATCAACGTACACTACAATATCTTGCTTAAGCGTAAGTGTATTGACTGTCTTATCTGCAGTAGCGCTACCAGATAGATTACAATCAATAGATTTTGACACTTCAGTCCCTTTTGAATCGGTATAAGTAGCAGTCAATGTAAGTGTAGCAGATTTGTTGCCTTGAGCAGTACGGAAGTAACGCACACGGCAAGTACCATCTGCAGCTACAGAAAGTATTTCAAATGGTGCACCATCGCTCAATTCTGCATCCCATTTGATTTTATCTGGGTCACTCACTTGCGCTACCTTATTTTTCTCTGTAGGTACGATATCAAGTATTGTTTCTTGACCTAATGTACCCGAACCAAACGCAGCATCGCTCAAAGTAAATGATGGAGTAAGGTTTTCAGTAATAGTCAAAATAGCGGACTTCGATGAAGTCTTATCTACTCCCTCAATAGCAACACGCGACAAAGTCAAAGTAGCTGTATGCGTGCCATGAATATCTTGAGGTGTGTATGAAACGTTGACTGTATATGTATTGTTTATCGTTGAAAGAATAATATCACTTTCTACAAACGAGAAACCATTTCCATTGATAGATGCTTCAAAGTCGTTAGCATCATCACCTAACACATTAAACACTGCATTTTCTTTCGCAACATCAGTAGAATTAGGTGAATTTGATTCCCAAGCAACATTTTCTACACCCACTACTTCTGCCAACTCAAAATTAGCTTGCCAAGTACCAACATTTGCTGCTGGAATTAGAGCAAGAGCACCTGCATTCATATATGCTACGGCTTGTTGGTTAGGTTCACCTGACTCAGGTTTTGCTGCCAAACAAACTTCTTGATTTTGTTGGCAAAATAAATTGATATATGTATCAAACGGATATGCAATTGATTTGTCACTTGCCGTAGTAGTTAAATATAACTCATAATTACTGTTCATATCAGACCAAGACAATCCGTCCGTAATCATAGGATTTCCCACCGAAGTCCAATTTGAAAAATAATAACCCGGAGTAGATTGTGCCTGAAATGAAAATGCAAATTTATCATTTATCGATACAATCTCCGATTCTGCTAAACTATATGCAGTAGCTGTTGATGCAAAAGGTGAATAAGTTGTAAACAATTTCTCATTATTTGAATTTACGCTCAGATAATTACCTTTAGCAGCAACAGTACCCGCCTGTGCTGGAGATACAATCGCCTCTGCTTTTGCATAATATGTATTCCTATCATAATTTGAGTTCTCGGTTATTGTCAAATTCGAAAGTGTAACCGAATTTGCACTGTTATTGGTTAATTTAACACAAGTTGAAGTCGTATTTGCAAAGACCCACTTGGCTTCCGAACCCGATTTAGTAATCACTTGCCATGTATCATCACTCGCTTTGTCTGTATTCTCTGCCACCAAGATTGAATTATAGCCTGCACCATCATTAAGTTGGAATGTCAAATCACCAGGAATACCGATAAATTGAACAATAACATATCCATTGGCTGGCAATGTAATACTTCCTGTTGCATCACAAACAACACCCGAAGAATGTTCTCCTGAAACTGTAATATCAAATTTCGCTTTATTATCAACTACAAGTGTTAGAATACGAGGATCTGGATTGATAGTTACTGAATATGATTGAGTGAATGCGTTATAAATATCCGTTTCATCTTGCTTAAATATAAATTGAGCCGATGTTGTCGCACCCACATTCATTACTTGTATAGTATGTCTGTTTTCATCGTATGCAAGCGCATTGACAAGATCAGTAGTTTCTTCCAAAGTCCATTTACCATCCACTACAGTCGTTGGGTCAAATGGCAATGCGTAAGACTGATTACCATAAACCACCCCCCAATTCCAAACAGGTTCTGGATTACGCTTAGCAACTGTAATAATTTTAGGAAGATCTGTCACACTCGCAACACCACCTGAAGTATTTTGAGAAGCATATAGTGTAAACGTACCAGCATTGAGAGCATTGATAGAATATGTACCATCACCATTATCAATCAACTCAGCCGCAGGTTTGGTATCATCTGCATTAACTAATGTTACAGTGATCTTACTTGTGTTATTCTGTGCAGTAAATTGCACAGGAACATTCTTATCAGTTACCCAAATTTGATCAGGCATATCATAACCCAAAGTATTGACAATATCGGTAGTACCAGTCAATCCTATCTCTGCGGTACAATATTTTGGTTCTCCACCATTCTTAGGAGTATATGTTGCCTTGATTGTAAGGGTAGCATTTTTAGTACCTGCAGTAGAAGTAGTAAAGGTTACCTTATTATTGGCTATCTCACCGTTATTAAGTTTACCTTGTGTGTAACCAAAGTCACTGCTTGATAATTCATAAGTCCACACTAAACGACTATCACTTATACCTGCCACATTGTTCTCCTCTGGAGTAATAGTAAAGGCATCATCTACAGTAGAAGTGCCACCTAAAGTAGTCACAGTTGGCAGTTGAACAGTTGACTTACTTACTGTGAAGACTGGCACATATTCCTCTGTAGCAGTTAGAGTTGTAGTATAAGTATATTCTGCTGTAGGTATGGTTGTATTCTTCAACGTAAGCGTAGTTGTTGCATCGGTAGCCGTATTGTCGCGTGGTGTATATTTCACATGGATCGACAAAGTTTTAGTCTCTGCATCAAAACTGAACTTATTATCGGCAAAAGCAAAATTAGTTGTATTTGATAATGTAGCTATGAAAGCATTGGCATACGAATCACTACCCACATTTTCCACATTACATGTAATAGTCATATCTACAGGAGTAGTAGGCATAGTAGCAGTAACAGATGTTCCAGACCAAGAATCATCAGTAACAGTAGCAGGAGGCAAAGACCAAATACCAATTGGATTGCCATTTTGGTCTGTTCCCGTAATGTAGTACTTGTATGTTACTGCATCACCTGTTGTTTTTACATAATCTCCATTACTATTTTTCAACCATGCTGGATTAATTTTAAGTTCAGGATAGCTAACAGCCTCATTACTATTTTGTCTTAAACGATACAACTTCTCATTTGTTGCAACCTCCTTATATGATTTAGAAATTTTTATCTGCGCTCCATCCTTAAAAGAAACAATATCTGCACCACTTGCTGTTGTATATAATCCTTTATCAGTAATATTTAATTGACCATCAACTCGCAGTTGAGCGGATGTCAAATCTTTAACTGTTCGTTTACGGTGTGTGCCATTTGGCGTATGCCTAACTGGTATTAATTCTTCATTTCGCGATCCAAAGTAACCTTTATATCCTGGATAGCCATCAGTACCAACATACCTATTTTCCACTTTATCATGCACATAAAACTGTGCACTTTGATTCAATATAGCATTCTCCTTAATCCATATCTTCGAGCCTGCTAACATTCCTACACGATTAGCGGACGACATAGTTACATTATCAAAAATTAACTCCATGTTACTAGTAATAGGTAACACAAAGTTTTTTGTATCCATAGAAATCATAGAAATATCCACAGATACATTTCCGAGCGTTGCAATACTTTGAGCAGCTCCTTTACCTTTCACATGATAAACTTGGACATCACGCTCTGAATCATAATATTTAACTAGTTCTACGTTGTCTTTTAATTGTATCAAACCGCTGCTCTTTGCAATAAGATCTATTTCTGTATGCTGCAATCCCACCATGCTTACATTAGCAGCCGCCATACATTTGAGAGTCGCACCCGATTGTATAGTCATTGGCACCTCAATATTTTGTATGTAAAATTGTTCTGATGGAAAAACTCCTTTGTCATTACTTGTCACACCTAAACCTATTAAAGGAGCCAAAGCTTTACCTCCACGAAAATCAGGAATTTGGAATGCTTCGTATGCAATACTACTTCCATTCAATTTAATAGATGAAGATAAAGACGAAGGACCTGTAATATACCCCAAAACATACAAAAAGGATTTTTGTCCACTTGTCGTTGCAATCTCACAATTCTCACCCATTTCGATCCAACCATAACGAATTGGAGACCCATTATTAGGTTGTTGAGAAGATAATGTCGAATAGACGCATATATTTCCTCCTTGTAAAGTAATCTTTGTATTGGCAGCTAATGTGATTTTTGAATAATATGAATACTGCGAAGAAACTGTGTCTGCAGGGAAATCGGAATCAGGAAGACTACTACTATACTCTGTTCTACAAGTATATGCTGCATCACCAGGGATAAGAAGTGTTACACCTTGCGGAATAGTATAAGCACTTCCTCCATCTTTAGGATACAATGTACCAGTCGTTCCTTTGGCTGGAGCATTAAAAACTACAGTAGAATAAGATTCATCGCCTGATGCCACATCTAACGCTTCTTGAAGATCGTAATAAAGTTTTCCATTTACATCTTCCTTAATTCTAAAAAGAGCATGTTCGCTTCGAACATATAACGGATATATTTTAGCAGATTCTTTAAAATCCACAGGTCCATAAGTAGCAGACTGTGAAATCAATACAGGATTTTTCTCTGTACCATCCTCATAAAAAGTAATCTTATACCATCCATAGAATTTATAACTATTAGATGGTGTTGCTTTCAAAGTAACAGAATAATGACCAGATGTACTCAAAGATATTGGGTCACTATCTGAATTAATAATAGATATCAACGTATTATCAGGATTGGCTAATGTCGCCGTATAACTACCAAAATCAATGCCTTCATAATTAGTAACTCCTACTATTTGTGGCCTTAAAAACTGATATGTGTCATACTCTGAAGTTACTTCAATTGGTATATCCCAAGATATACCAGGAGCTTCCTCTGATGCAGTGACGCGAACCACTACATTTTTATTATAATTGGTAGCATTATCAATTGTACCGACAAATTTCACATAAAATGGCAAATCTGTCACACGACCATTAGCTGACAATTCGGATGCTGATGAAGCAAAAGATATTGAATTACTATATGTTATGTCATCTTTACTTAATTGGAACCAACTATTTTGAGTATCATCTCCCTCTATTGACAAAGTCAATTGAGTTGTATTTACGACTTCTGGCAATCTTACCATAGTTGATGAAGATTCACCACCTACCACCTTTATTGAAACCTTATTTGGTTGAGGCAAAGCAACTATCGGTTTAAAAACAGCAAACCAAGTTTCAGAAACCTCACCTTCTTTTTCTGTACCATTTAATTTCACGGTATGCGTAGTTCCTCCTTCCAAGCTCTCTAGTGATGTACTTGATTGCGTCCATCCTGCCACATAAGAGCCTTTATCTGCTTCTGCATTAAGAGTAAATGTAAACTCATAAGTACTGCCATTATTTTTAACAGATGTAGATCTTTCAGAAGATTCATCTTGGTTACAAACTTTTTTTGAAGATGTATTACCTTCTTTAACATACACACATCCACTTCCTGTTGATTTAGTATGTATTTTAGCAGTTAATTTTGCATATTTAGTAGTCTCATTACTAATAGCAACAACAGAAATTGACAAAAAAACACAAAGAATCGCCAGGCGTTTAGTATAGCCAAATAACGAACCATTCACAATTGCAGAAAATAAATTTTTCATATAATTTAGTTTTGTTTATACAATAAGTTTTGTTTATTATATTTTAATCAACTTGAGATTGAACCCAATGTTGCAGAATATTCGATTGTTTAAGAATAATTAGCATCCACGCAATAACCAATACAATATGAGGCCAATCCATCATCGCATGCCACCAAATATTCATTGATACTATAACTACACACCACATAATAATCACCCCAACATATGGCAATGCCCAATATTTGCGCCAACGCCAAAAAATTAAAGGCAATAGATTGAATGGAATAATCAACCAATTCCACTCCGTACAACAAAGGTCGGAAAAACATATCAAATATGTCATGAAACAACCAACAATAGTCTGCGCCAATAACATAAGCCAATCGAAATATGGTTGTGTCCAAAATAAATTTGCGACAGACAATACCAATAATATTATTGCCAATAGCATCGGCGTAAACCACCCATCCGCCACCTTCGACTCGCCTTCGACCAACACCGTTGGCTCACTCGCCAATAATGGCACTCCATTAACTGTGGCTTTTTGCCATGCTCGAGCCAAATCAATAGGCACAAACAATTGATTATCACCATCAAGAGGTATTTCTCCCTCAATTCCACCTATAAAATAGCATAGAAAACGTACCCATAAAGCATTCTTCATATGTATATTTCCTATATCTTTAACAGAATAAGCATTTTCATATAACGATTTATCATACACTATTGGAGTTTTACCCAATACCTCTTTCACAAAATCTTTAACTGTTACAGCACAACCTCGATGATAATAATCGTATGGCAACCGTATCCCTTCCGCTAAATGCTCATCCATCACACGCCATAACTCTTGTTTAACTTCTATAGGCAAATTCAATCTATACTCATACACCCCACGCCCCTCTTCACGATACTGTGCACAATAATCCTCTATCGGGATAGCAAACAAGCCCATCACCAATTTTCCCGCCAAAAAATCAAACACCCTATTCTCCACACTTTCACTCTCATAAGAATAACAATAATCCAAACCAAATGCAGGACATTGCAAACGCAAACAAGAATGTCCTAAAACAGAATACAGCACCGTACCAGGGTCCGCCACCAACAACGATGCTATCACAAAATCCTCCGCTGTACGATCGACATTATCATGAAACGTGGTATCGACATACTGCCCTTGCTCGTCAATGATTTGAGCAAATGCGGTTTGTGCGCCTATCACTAAAGACAGGAGTACGATTAGTAATATGTTATATATTTGTTTCATAATTTTTATATATAGTCAACGGTCTACAGTCGGACTCGCTTTGCTCGTTTGTTTATCTCTCACGGAGTTCTTTTTACCTCTCACGGAAGGCACGGAGTTTTTCTCATACCCCTCCCCTCTTCGAGGACCTCCCCTAACTTAGGGGAGGAGTTTTTGTTATCTACAATTCTCAACTCTCAATCCTCAACTCTCTATTCCTAATTTTTTTCTCCCACAGATTGCACAGATTTAAAAGATTTTTTTGCCATCTGGTTTTAACTATTCGCTCTCGACTACGTCGATGTCGCTCGTCTGATTTACACAGATTGTTTTCGCTACGCAATGTTTTTTCCTCTCAGTCACTCCCAACTAATCTTTCAAACATCCTATCGGAATAACATAAACTCCATCTTGCCGTCTAAAACCAATTTTTCCTCCTGTCAATACAATAAGTAAATCTGGTTCACGAATAGGCAATTGCTTTTCTTCTTGATTATATTCACGAATCAATTGCTGTAATTTCAACAAATGTGCCGCACCAGACTCTATCTCAGAACTACCTAACTTACATTCAATTAATGCATAACGCCCATCATCCAAATGTAATACTATATCAGCTTCCAATCCATAACGATCATTATAATAAGAAACTGTCGAATAATGATCTGCTGTATATGCCTTCAAATCACGAATACACAATTGCTCAAAAATAAAACCAAAGGTTTTTAACTGCATCTGCATTGACTCTGGTGTCAAACCTAACATAGCCACAGCAATTGATGGATCACAAAATGCACGTTTAACTCCACTTCTTATAGATGTTTTACTTCTTATAGCAGGACACCAAGCCCCAATATCTTGAACTACAAACAATCGACCAAGTGCATCTACATAATCATCAAAGGTTGAGCGAGAACAAACTATATCTCCAGATGCTACTACATCTTGTAACAAAGAACCCGCCTTTGCTAATGTAGATATGTTACGAGCGTAAGATCGCAATATCTGACGTGCTAACTGTGGATTACGACGACTACCATCTATACGCTTAATATCTGAATTACATACCGAATTCACATAATCACGTACCACAGTCAATGCTACCTTCTTGTTTCTTGCACATACTGCAGCTGGCCAACCCCCACGACATGCAGCATAAATCAAATCATCAACCGAGAGATTCGACATTACTTCAATATCTAATTGAGGATTATCAAACAACTCACGAATAGAAACACTACCATTACTCTCTCGAGATTCCCACAAACTCATTGTACCCATCTGTAATCGAGATATACGCCCTGTCCCAGAATGACGAATTAATGCTTCGTCAACCACGTTAGAACCTGTCAGTATAAACTGACCAACAGCATCCCGCTTATCTACCTCCAAACGTACAGCATCCCACACTACTGGATAATCTTGCCATTCATCTATCAAACGAGGAACCTCACCTTGCAAAAACATAGATGGTCGATTGGTTGCTATAATATCATAATTAGCTCGCTCATCTGGATCTTGCAATCGTATTATCGATTTAGATTGTTGCTCAGCTGTAGTTGTTTTACCACACCACTTAGGTCCCTCTATTAATACTGCCCCTATTGCCTCCAATCTTTGCAACAATAATTCATCTGAAATTCTCTTAAAATACTTCATTTTTTACTTAATTAATAATTATACGCAAAGATACTAATAATTATTGACATACACAAATAAGTACGAACTTTTGAGGCATTTCAGTACGAACTTTTGAGGTATTTCAGTACGAACTTTTGAGGTAACTCTAAAAAAATACTCTTTATTACTTTTTCTCTCACAGATATTTTTTTCTCTCACAAAAGCAACGTTTTTTTTACATACCCCTCCCCTCTTCGAGGACCTCCCCTAACTTAGGGGAGGAGTTTGGATTTCGCTCTACAGATGATACGGGTTGTTTTACTCGCTATGCTTGTGCGAACACGGCATTCCGTATTCCTACTTTGTATCACCTCTTCGAGATTATTTGATAATCCATTTCCCCCGTTTAGTAGACCCTTCTCTCATTAAAACACCTTTGTCCTTCAATAACTCTATGTACATACGCGTTTTTCTCTCACTTATTTGTAGCTGTTCTGCTAATTCTGCACGAGATATTTTAGGATTTTTTCTTATTGATTCTATTATTTGGATCACATTTGGATCAACATTTGGATCAACATTTGGATCAATTTGCGCTATATTTGAATCATCATCACTTTTATTTCGCCAAATAACGACCCTAAAGTCTTCTTCTTGATGAAATTCTGGAGTTTGCAGACCATAAGCATGACATTTTTCTATAATATCTTCTGTCCCCGTTCCTACTTTTTCTATATAACCATTCCAATACATTGGATCTGCTAACAATGGATTTGTTGGTAACTCATCCTCTAATCTTCTACGACTCCACCCCTCTTCTATTACCTTATTAACATAGAACAATGCCTCTTCTACTGATTTACATTTAGTGATAATTTCTACATGATGACGCCACGGCACGGCACCAAATTCCTTTGGCATCGAAATTTCTCCAACAGATTGTTGGAGTTTTATAAACTCCTCACTATAAACAACGGTCTACAGTCGGACTCGCTGCGCTCGTTTTTTTATTT